>artificially_reared_2__coassemble_120_pt1 | contig 52951 bp, 39 predicted proteins | sample artificially_reared_2__metabat2_high_PE_035 | metagenome-assembled genome bin artificially_reared_2 | reverse complement strand
CGTTCTGGTTCCCTCTGGCTGCCGGAACAATAGGCGGACTGGTGATGTCGGTAATTGGTATCTTTATCTATCTGCCGGTATTGAGCGTGTCGGGGACTATAAGGAAGGCGATAAAGAAATAGACGTTATTTTTAATTGATAGTGTTAATTCTTAATATATCGGGATGGAGGATAAACAATTGTTTGTTTATGCCTCCATCATCTTTTTTCTGTACTCTGAAGGAGTGATTCCGGTTTTATTCTTAAAACTCCGGTTGAAATGTGCTGAACTTTCAAAACCGCATTCCAGACATATTTCAGAAATATTCATTTTGTCGTCTGAAAGCAGTTTGCATGCATAACCTATCCTCATATCTGTGATGTATTCTATTAGAGTCTTGCCGGTGTTTTCCTTGAAATATCTGCAAAATGCAGAAGGATTCATTGCTGTATACGAAGATATGTCGTCAAGACTTATACCAGATGTGTATCTTTTGTTTATGTAAGCTATTACTTTCTCTATCTTCTTGTCCTTGAACACGGCAGGAATAGGGTCGTAGTTGGGCGAGGCACCATATTCCCGTTCTTTTAGCGACAATAGTTCCTGAAGGAGTTGCAGGAAATTTATTATTTGTTCTATCCCTTCTGTAACCGGTATCTTCTTTAATAATCTCTGTACTTTTCTGTTGTCTCCTACGGAAAATCTAATTCCTCTGTGAGATTCATTCAACAGATTATTTATGCTGATAAACTGTGCATAGTGAGAAAATGAATATTGCATGAAGTCTTTTTCAAACTGTATAATCGATCCGTTTACTCTAAGCTCGGGATTACTCTGATACTCCGACGGATTCTGCATGCAATGTGGAAGTTCAGGTCCGAAAAGCAGCAGATTCTGGTCGGAGTAGCTTATTACACTGTCTCCGATAAGGCATTGTCCGTATCCTTTTTCAACATACAGAAGTTCGAATTCACCATGAAAATGCCATGGGTAGGTAAACTGCTTGTAATTGTATAGTCTTGCCTTTATGGGATTGGTACTTGATATATTCAGCTGTTCGTTTAATATCTTCTTCATTTGTTCCGTAGTACTTTGATATGCGCAAATATACGCAAATATCTTGCAAAAATACGCATATAATGATATCGTATTCTGTAGTAATTTTGCATCAGTAAGCATTTATCATGTTCTAAGTTTATAGATCTGATTTACATTAACATTTAATTTATAATATATATGAACAACATATTCGATATTACAGGAAAAGTTGCCGTCGTAACAGGCGGTTCTGGTGTTTTGGGCAGTAATATTGCAGAAGGTCTGTTGAAGGCCGGTGCAAAGGTTATCATCATAGGTGCTCATCAGGAAAGAGTGGATGCAGCTTTGGAACGTCTGAGAAAGGTAAGCGGGGAAGTTGTGGGAACTGTATGCAATGTCCTTGATATTGAAAGTCTGCGTTCTGTAAAGGATAAAGTGCTTTCGGAATGGGGAATAGTGGATTACCTTATTAATGCAGCCGGTGGAAACATTCCTGGCGGAACACTTACTGTTGACCAGAATATTTTCGATATGAAAGTTGAGGACCTGAACAAGGTTGTCGATCTTAATCTTTACGGAACTGTATATCCTTGTCTTGTTTTTGGTGAAATAATGGCCAGCCAGCAGAGTGGTGCAATAGTAAACGTCTCTTCTATGGCTGCATACGAGTCTATTACACGTGTTCCGGGTTATTCAATGGCCAAGAGTGCGGTAGAGAATTTTACGCGTTGGCTTGCACAGGAAATGGCTATCAAATTCAGTGAGAAAATTCGTGTGAATGCCATTGCTCCGGGGTTCTTTATAGGAAACCAGAACCGTGCTATCCTCATTAATCCTGATGGCTCTCTTACAGAACGTAGCCGGAAGGTCATTGCAAAAACTCCTATGCGCCGTTTCGGTGATATCTCCGAGCTTAATGGTGCTGTACAGTTCTTGTGCAGTGATGCCGCAAGCTTCATAACAGGGGCCACACTTGCCATAGACGGCGGTTTCAGCGCATTCAGCGGAGTATAATGCATTAAAATTCAATTATTATCTTATTACCGTTATTTCATTATTATAATTCGTATATAAAATATGTTGGAAAAGACTTGGAGGTGGTTTGGAAAGAAAGACAAGATTACTCTTTCCATGCTGAGACAGATAGGTGTAGAAGGTATTGTGACTGCGCTTCATGATGTTCCTAACGGAGAAATCTGGACTGAAGAAGCGATAAATGATTTGAAATCGTATATAGAGTCGTACGGACTTAGATGGTCGGTTGTTGAAAGTCTTCCGGTTTGTGAGGCTATTAAGTATGCCGGACCAGAAAGAGACAGTCTTATAGAGAATTATAAAGTCAGTCTTGCAAATCTTGGTAAATGTGGAGTAAAGACTGTTTGCTATAATTTTATGCCTGTGATAGACTGGGTACGTACTGACTTGCAGCATCCATGGGCCGACGGAACCAGTTCGCTTTATTACGACAGGGTTAGATTTGCCTACTTTGATGTCAGGATTCTTCAGCGTGAGGGAGCCGAAAAAGATTATTCGGAAGAGGAGTTACGCAAAGTGGATGAGCTTGATAAGGTTATAACTGAGGCAGAAAAAGATGAACTGATAGATGCCATTATTGTCAAGACTCAGGGATTTGTGAACGGAAATATCCGTGAGGGTGACAAGAATCCTGTAGCTATATTCAGACGTCTTCTTTCTCTGTATAAGGGAATAGACCGTGATGCCTTGCGTGAGAACATGCGTTATTTCCTGAGTGCCATTATGCCTGTGTGTGAGGAATATGGAGTGAATATGTGTGTACACCCGGATGACCCTCCATTCCAGATTTTGGGATTGCCGCGTATTGTTACCAACGAGGAAGATATAGCATGGTTCCTCAATGCTGTAGACAATCCTCATAACGGACTTACTTTCTGTGCCGGGTCTCTAAGTGCCGGCGAGCATAATGATACACGTGAACTTGCAAGGAAATTTGCCAAACGCACTCATTTTGTGCATTTGCGAAGCACTGCCGCCATGCCTGGAGGTAACTTTATAGAAAGTACTCATCTCACCGGAAGGGGACATCTTATCGACCTTATTAGAATATTCGAAAAAGAGAACCCGGGACTGCCAATGCGTGTGGACCATGGACGTATGATGCTTGGTGATGAGGATAAGGGATATAATGCCGGATATTCATTCCACGGACGTATGCTTGCCCTGGGACAGGTGGAAGGCCTGATGGCTGCTGTTGATGATGAGATTAAAAGAGGATTGATTTAGTGTTTGTCATTTATTGCCGGGCAAGTGGCCTTGAATACAGGCCGTCTTGTCCGGCATAAGATTATAGTATATGTGAAATCTTAAAATCAGATTAATATCTTAAACCGATAATATTAATGAATACACAACGTGATGATAATATGAAAATGACTAATTATCGTTGGATGATTTGTTTTATGCTTTTCATGGCAACGACAATTAATTATATGGACCGACAGGTTCTTTCGCTTACATGGAAGGATTTTATTGCTCCGGAGTTCAACTGGACTGATGCCAACTATGGGACTATCGCCGGATTTTTCTCTATTCTATATTCAGTGAGTATGCTTTTCGTGGGAAAGTTCGTTGATAGGATTGGTACTAAAAAGGGGTATCTTTGGGCTATTGGTATATGGTCGGCAGGTGCGTGTCTTCATACATTCTGCGGTATAGCAACTGCCGGAATATCAACCGGTACATGGACTCTCTCATTCGAAGGGGCAAGGCAGGCCCTTGAGGCCGCGGAAACCGCTGGTACTGTGGTATGGAGTATTTCTACTGTGAGTATATGGCTGTTTCTTGCTGCACGCTCAATTCTTGCCGTGGGTGAGTCGGGCAACTTTCCTTGTGCCATAAAGGTGACCGCAGAATATTTCCCAAAAAAGGACCGTGCCTTTGCTACAAGTGTGTTTAATGCCGGAGCACAGCTTGGCGCTCTTCTTGCTCCGTTTACCATTCCTGTTATAGCACGATATATGGGCTGGGAAATGTCTTTTATGATTATAGGTGCGCTTGGTTTCTTCTGGATGGGCTTCTGGGTGAGAATGTATGATAACCCGGCAAAGCATAGAAAGGTAAACAGGGCCGAGCTTGAATATATAGAGCAGGACCGTGTTCTGGAACAGTCGCTGAATAAGAATGACAGAAAGAGTGAGGACGAGAATAAGTCTGCTAAGGGTATAAGCCTGTGGAAATGCTTTACATTCAGACAGACATGGGCCGTGATTTTCGGACGATGTCTGCCCGACGGAGTGTGGTGGTTCTTCCTGTTCTGGGCTCCTGCATACGTGAAGGACGTATATGGATATAGCTCGGATTCAACTATGGGTATGATGCTTATTTTTACTCTTTACCTGATATCTATGTTGTCTATAGTAGGTGGCTATCTGCCTACTGTCTTTATTTCGAAGTTAGGAATGAATCCTTTTGCCGGACGTATGCGTGCCATGTTTATATTCTCGCTGTTTCCGCTTATCGGACTGTTTGCCCAACCGTTGGGCAATATTTCATGCTGGTTCCCTATAATAATCATAGGTATTATTGGAGCAGCCCATCAGAGCTGGAGTGCGAATACTTATACGGTGGTAAGTGACATGTTTCCGAAATCGGCTGTGGCTACTGTTACAGGTATAGGCGGTATGGCCGGTGGTGTTGGCAGTCTGCTGTTTAATCAGGGTTCGGGAATATTGTTTACTTATTCCAAGGAAACAAACATGGTTTTTATGGGATTCGAAGGTATCCATGCCGGATATATGATTGTGTTTATAATAGCTTCCGTGGCATATCTCTTCAGCTGGATTATGATAAAGATTCTTGTTCCGAGATACAAGATAATAGAGGTATGACATGATATAATACAGGTGTAGTGAATGTCTCCGGTTTATATTTATATATAGCTAATTATATATAGCCGGAACAATATATATCACAGATTAATATAGTAAATAATAAATATAGGGTAAATAATAAAAACTTGGTAAGAATGAAAGAATTTATCAACGAAGATTTCCTGTTGCATGGTGATGTGGCTAAGATGCTTTATCATGAACATGCTGAAAAAATGCCCATAATAGACTATCATTGTCATCTTAACCCGAAGATGATAGCCGATGATTATAGATTTTCTTCCATTACTGAGATATGGCTTGGAGGTGATCATTATAAATGGCGCGCAATGCGTGCAAATGGTGTTGATGAGAGGTTTATTACAGGCAAGGATTCCTCCGACTGGGAGAAATTCGAGAAATGGGCTGAGACTGTTCCTTATACTTTGAGAAATCCTTTGTATCACTGGACTCATCTGGAACTGAAGACTGCTTTCGGGATATCGGAGACTCTTAATCCGTCTTCTGCAAGAAGGATATTCGAAAGATGTAACGAGCTTTTGGCTGCTCCTGAGTTTTCCGCACGGGGATTGATGAGGAAGTATAATGTGGAACTTGTCTGTACAACCGATGATCCTGTGGATTCTCTTGAATATCACAGAAAAATAGCTGAGTCGGGATTTGAAATAAGAGTTCTTCCTGCATGGCGTCCCGATAAGGCTATGAATGTCACTTCTGCTGCTGAATATAAGTCGTACCTTGCAAAGTTGTCGGAGATTAGCGGAGTGGATATTGTGAAGTTTGATGATTTGGTTGAGGCTCTCAGGATACGCCACGGATATTTTGCGTCTCATGGCTGCAAGCTCGCCGACCATGGTCTTGCGGGTATTCCTGATGCTGATTATACAATGCAGGAGATTAATGCGATTTTCAATAAGGTGACTGGCGGTCATGAACTCGACAGGGAGGAGAAATTAAAGTATCAGACAGCCTTGCTTGTTGTTCTTTCGGAGATGAATGCTGAGGCTGGATGGACACAACAGTATCATTATGGCCCGCTCAGAAATACCAACAGCAGGATGTTTGCAAAGATAGGTCCTGATACAGGATTTGATACAATAGGAGATTATCGTTGCGCCGAAGCCATGGTAAAGATATTCGACCGTCTTGATTCTGCCGGCAAACTTGCAAAGACTATTATTTACAATATCAATCCTTCGGAGAATGATATGGTGGCTTCTATGATAGGAAATTATCAGGATGGCAGTGTAGCCGGAAAGATGCAGTTTGGTGCCGGATGGTGGTTCAACGACCAGATGGGAGGTATGCTGCGACAGATGAATTCTCTTTCGGAACAGGGTTTGCTGAGCCGTTTTGTGGGCATGCTTACAGATTCTCGCTCGTTCCTGTCGTATCCGCGCCATGAATATTTCAGAAGAATTCTTTGTAATATGATTGGTAATGATGTGGAGAATGGCATAATTCCCGAATCTGAGATGGACCGTGTGAAAGGAATGGTGGAGGATATATGTTATAATAATGCAAAAAGTTATCTGAATCTTTAAACTGTAGTCTGGATTCAATATATTTGTAATTCATATAAAAAAATCAGCCTTTTGTCGGGTGATTTAGTTCACCTGACAAAAGGCTGATTTTTTTATTTTGTTTCTTTAGCCTTGAAAGCTAAGGCATACATACGCATTTGTTTTACCATTGCCAGCAAGCCGTTGCTTCTGGTTGGAGACAGATGTTCTTTCAAACCGATTTTTTCAATGAAATATAAATCCGATTCAAGAATCTCATCAGGTGTATGTCCTGATACAACTTTTATGAGCAGGGCTATGATTCCCTTTACTATAAGTGCGTCACTTTCTGCCTGGAAGATAATCTTGCCGTCGGAAAGGTCTGCCTGAAGCCATACCCGGCTTTGGCATCCGTCAATCAGATTCTGGTCGGTCTTGTATTCCGGAGCAAGAGGAGACTGCTCGTTTCCTAAATCTATCAGCAACTGATACTTGTCCATCCAGTCGTCAAAGTCGCTGAATTCCTCTATTACTTCATCCTGAAGCTCATTAATTGTTTTCATCTTTTATGTTATTGTTTGTTTATTGTCTTTTTAGTGCTTTTATTTCTCGTTGTATATAACATTCATAACTGTTTGTCCCACAGCCTGCAGTGTCGATTTGTCTATATTGTCCATATTATCGTTTACTGTATGCCAGGTAGGGTTGAATCCTGTATTTGTAGTCATATCGTAATGTATGATGTCTACACATGGAATCTGGCGGTAACGGTTCACATAAATATGGTCATCTGTAACCTCTCCTCCATTTTCTTTTATGAAAAGATTTCCGTATCCGGCCTTATGGGCTGCATTCCATATTTTTTTCATAACGTTATTGGCTGTTCTCTGTGAGTAGCCTTCGTAATAGAAGGTAGCATTTTTACCGCCAACCATATCAAGAAGTATTCCGTATTTTGCCTTATAGTCGGCTACATGAGGGATTCTTCCCCAATACTGTGAGCCGAGACACCATGTATCAGCCTTGTAGTTTCCCTGATAGAAATCAGGTATTCCATAATCTTCGGCATCGAAGAAAGCTATGTCGATACCAATTGCCGGCGACTGCTGCTGCAGCTGTCGCGCTATCTCCAGTAATACTCCTACGCCACTTGCTCCGTCGTTAGCTCCGTCGATAGGGGTATGATGGTTCTTTTCTTCATCATTATCGGCATACGGACGGCAGTCCCAGTGAGCAAACAGGATGACTCTCTTCTTTGCATCGGGATTGTATGAACCTATTATGTTTCTTGCCTTGAGAAGAGTACCGTCGTATGCCACAAGGTCGGCATACTGGTTGTATACCTTGGCTCCGAATTTCTCAAGCTGTCTGGCCAAATACTCACCACATTCTTTGTGAGCTTCCGAATTAGGTACACGCGGACCGAAGTCTACCTGTTTTTTCACATATATATATGCACTGTCGGCATTGAATACCGGAACCTGTACATTGCTTGCTGTCTCTTCTTTTTCAATGGTAGTACTGTCGCTTTTCTTGCTGCTTCCGCAAGCTATGAGCGATGCACTGCCCATAAACAGTAGTGCTGCAGATAATGTCTTGCTTATAATATTCATTGATTCTTATTTAGTATATATGTTTTTAATTTATATGTTGGTATATGTTGGTCTCTCAATTATACGGCAAATGTAAGTCTTTTTATACCATCAGTTGTTGAAAGTCCAAGTGTTTTATGTTTTTTTATTTCTTGTTTTATTTTTGAGAGGCCCTGTTTATATGGTATTAGTTTTCAGAATATACCTTTTTTCTGTACTTCTTCCATAACCCTCAGGAAGTTGCCTCCCCATATTTTGATGATATCATCCTCGCTGTATCTCTCGCGCATTAGTCTGCGTGTGAAATTTATGAGTTCCGAAGAATCGTTGCAGCCTATAATTCCTCCGTCTCCGTCGAAATCGGTTCCTATACCAACATGGTCTGTGCCTGTAAGGTTTACTATATGGTTCAGGTGTTCTATAGCGTCAAGAATGTTTGCCTGGCGGTTGGAACGCAGGAATCCACTGTACAGGCAGACCTGTACTACACCACCTTTACGGGCTATGCTTTTGATCTGGTCGTCGGTGAGATTGCGCGGATGGTCGCAAAGTGAGCGGCATGATGAATGTGAGCAGACTACAGGCATACTGCTGATATCCAATGTATCATAGAAAGACTTTTCTCCGGCATGAGAAAGGTCCACCATCATACCTGTCCGGTTCATTTCTTTTATAACCTGTTCCCCGAATTCACTTACTCCAAGGTTCTCGTCATTGTATCTTGCCGAACCACAGATATCATTGTTGCCGTTGTGGCATAGTGTCATATACACCACTCCACGTTTTCTGAAACGCTCTACGTTCGATATGTCTTTTCCTATGGCATATCCGTTTTCTATTCCAAGCATAATGGCTTTTTTGCCTGAGTATTTTAGGCGGTACAGGTTGGATGGTGTATATGCTATATCTACCGCAGTACAGTTTTTTGCCACCATTTGCTCTATTTCATTAAGAATTCTGTCGGCCTTGGCTGTCGCTGCAAGCAGTGCATCGTCTGTTCTTTCTTTCTGTTCGAGATAGGCTACCATAATAGTGGCATCCTGTCGGCCTTCAGTCATTTTATGGAGGTCGACTTTTATTTTACTGTCTCTTGTCTCGAATTTTATACCCTGCTGAAAAAACATTGGTGTGTCGCAATGGGTATCAAGGGTAAGTATTCTGGAGTGCAGGCGCTTTGCCTCTTTGAATGATGCCGACTCTTCAATAAACCAGTTGAAAATAGGCATCATACATTCATCGCCATTTAAGATGAAGCATTCCGGGTGCCACTGCACACCAAGCATAGATTTATATTCAGTGCTTTCCATGGCTTCTATTATACCATCGTTGGAGCGTGCACATACTCTGAATCCGGGAGCTACATCCTTTACTGCCTGATGGTGGAATGAGTTAACCGGCAGTTTGGTGGTTTTCATTATTCCAGCAAGCATACTGTCGGGCTCTATATTCACTGTATGCGAGGCAAATGAGCGGTCGAGGTTCTGGCTGTGTTTCATTATCTTTATTTCAGAACCGGATGTTTCAGCCTGTGAGTATATATCCTGATATAGTGTTCCTCCAAATGCGGCATTCATTACCTGTATACCACGGCAGATACCGAGAACAGGAATCTGTCTGTTGGCTGCCATTTTCACGATAAGAAGTTCCTGACAGTCGCGGTATGGATTGATGTCATGAAGTTCCCTTACAGGGTCTTCGTCGAGAAAAAGAGGATTGATGTCGGCTCCGCCACTAAGCAGAAGTCCGTCTATAGAGTCGAGTATATTGGAGATAATTCCTGTATCTTCTGATGGAGGGATAACCATAGGTATACCTCCAGCGGCAAGTACCGATTTGTAATATCCCGGGAACAGTGAAACATTTCCGTCGCTGACATTGGCTGTAATTCCTATCACCGGCCTTTGTTTTGAGGAAGGAAGCGTATTGTGCAAATTGTTATAAATTTCCTCAATATCGAATGTCTGATATGTTTTCATACGTTAAATCTTTACTATGATTTACTATAACTCTGACAAATATAGATATAAATCCAGATTATTTTCGCATATTTGTTTAAAATCTAATTGTATGGAACCAATAAGAACCCTTAGTCAAATGGTAAATAGTCTGCGTGCAAGGAAAATCAGACGCAGAGTTGCAGTGGTCTGTCCTAACGACCCGCATACCGAGTATGTTATAATCAGAAGTCTGAGAGAAGAAATAGCAGAGTATCTGTTGGTTACAGACGAAGACCACCAGGAAATGTCGCATAATATATATCTTGCTTCTCCCGATTTTGTCCGTGTATATACAGCTCCTTCTCCCGATGATGCAGCCATTCTTGCTGTGGAACTTGTACGTACCGGTCAGGCCGATGTTCTTATGAAGGGGCTTATCAATACCGACAATTTGCTTCGTGCTGTTCTTAACAAGGAAAAGGGACTTCTTCCGGCAGGAGGAGTGCTCAGTCATATTGCTGTGGCTCAGGTTCCTCTATATCATAAACTTCTTTTCTTCTCGGATGCGGCAGTTATTCCACGTCCTACACTCGATCAGTTCAGAGCCATGATAAAAAACGACATCGAGATTTGTCATCGCCTGGGATGTGAGGAACCGAGAGTGGCACTTGTTCACTGTACAGAGAAGGTAAATGCAAAATTTCCTCATACCTTGTGTTATACAGAGTTAAAGAAAGAAGCTTCAGAAGGGAAGTTCGGTAGTGTGTTTATAGACGGACCGATGGATGCCAAGACCGCCTGTGACGCACACAGCGGAGAGATTAAAGGTCTGTCATCGCCTGTGATAGGAAATGCTGATATTATGATTTTCCCTAATATTGAATCGGGAAATACTTTTTACAAGACTCTTTCTCTGTTTGGTGATGCCAATATGGCCGGAATGCTAACAGGTACAATCGCTCCTGTGGTGGTTCCTTCACGAAGTGATTCCGGAAACTCAAAGTATTATAGTCTTGTATTGGCCTGTATCGCGGGTAGATAAAACCATGAAAAAAAGAAAATAATTAACCACAAATAAACTCATAACAAACTATGAAATTGCTCGTAATTAATCCCGGGTCAACTTCAACAAAGTTGGCTGTGTATGAAGATGACAATCAGATATGGGCTGAAGGAATTAATCATCCTGCAGAAGAAATATCACATTTTTCGCATGTGAATGAACAGTATGAGTTCAGAAAACATCTTATTATTGAGGAAATAAAAAAAGCCGGTTTTGAAATTGCATTCGATGCTGTAATTGGTCGTGGTGGCTTATTGAAGCCAACTAAGGGAGGTGTGTATCTTATTGATGATAAGATAAAGTATGACCTGATTAACTCTCATCTTGAACATGCCTCTAACCTTGCTGCTCTTATTGCAGACGATATAGCCAGATATTGTGGCTGCCCTGCATATATTGCCGACCCGGTAGTTACGGATGAGTTGTGTGATGAGGCTCGTTTTACAGGAATACCTGAAATAAAGAGGATATCTGTTTTTCATGCCCTGAACAGCAGGGCAGAGGCAAGACGATATGCTAAGAGTTGCGGCCGAAGATATGAGGATATGAATTTCGTTGTTGCTCACATGGGAGGTGGTATATCTGTAAGTGCTCACAGATATGGCAGGGTAACAGATGTGAATAATGCTATAAATGGTGATGGACCGTTTAGTCCGGAAAGGGCGGGAACTGTTCCTGCAGGACAGTTGGTCGACTTGTGTTTTAGTGGTAAATACTCTTATGACGAAATTAGCAAAATGCTCAATGGACGCGGTGGAATGGTTGCATATCTTGGTACTACCAGCGGTAAGGATGTTGCCTTGGAGATTGAAAAGGGTAATGAGGAATATAAGAAAGTGTTCGATGCAATGATTTATACCATAGGCAAGCAGATTGGCAGTATGCATGTAGCCCTGAAATGTAAGACTGATGCAATAATACTTACCGGAGGTCTTGCGCATAATAAATATCTTGTGTCTAAACTAAAGGAGTGGATAGAGCCTCTTGCTAATGTAGTGGTTGCTCCTGGTGAAGATGAACTTGGTGCTTTAGCTCTTAATGCATTAGCCGCATTGAAAGGAGAAATAGAATTGCAGGTTTATAATCCAGACTGATGCAAATAGTGTCCTAAATTATGCAGGTCTGGAATAATAAAAGATCTGCTATGGAAATATGCATATTATGATGAAAAGTGTGTCTGGAATGTGAAAAATGTAACATGTCAGACGTAATATATTAGAATGTAGGCAACTTTTTATTGTACGGGATGTCTTCCGTCAATGTAAATTTGCCTACATTCAACTTTTTTCATACCTTTGCAGAAGATGAAGAGTTTACGTTACATAGTTGTTTTGTTTCTTGCTTTCGTAGTCTTTGTTTTGGGGACAGGGGCAGGAGTCGTTCATATTTGTTCTGCTTATTGTAAGTCGCAGGTATGTTCTTCATCTTCTTATACCGGTACTTGCTCTCATAATCATATTCATGAAGGTGGCGGATGCTGCCATAACAGGGTGGAAGACAATTCCGGTAACCGTACATCATTGTCGCATCACTGCGACTGTATGAATGTGGAGTACAGTATTGATTATATCCTCAAACTTACTCAGGATGATGATGCAGTATCTTTTGTGCAGATTCCTATGGATATACCTGAGTATATTTCTTATAGTTTCCAGCCGGTAGTATCACTTGTACTACTTTCACAGGCGCCTAATGCTCCTCCTGTACTTAAAGAAGGAAGAACATTGTTGGCTTTGCATTCTACGCTTATTATTTAGTTGTCTGTTTATTGGATGCCGGTCTGGTGTCCGGTAGATTATGTTTCTGCGGAATCTTTATCTGTGTTTCGCAGTGTATCTTATTTGTATTCAACTAAATAAATTAAGTTTTTATTCAGAATGAAATTATTATCTTTTTTATTTTCTTTCGCGGCGCTTCCTGTAATCGCCGGAAATACTCTTACTGGTACAGTAACCGACAGTAACGGTGACCCTATTCCTGGAGCAAATCTTGTATGGCTCAATTCTTCACATGGCTCAAGTACTGATATGAACGGCGAGTTTACTCTCGAACGTGACGGAAAATCAAATAAGCTTGTAGTGAGCTTTATTGGTTATAATACCGATACTATAAGTGTTGAATCTTATCAGGAATATATCGATATAGTCCTTAATGAAGGTGTTCAGTTGGATGAGGTTAATGTAGTGGGACGTAAACTTGGATTCCAGAAACTCCGCAGCAGTGTATCTAATTCCGATCTTATAAATTCTGATGAGCTATGTAGGGCTGCATGTTGTAATTTAGGTGAAAGCTTTGTTACAAATCCTTCTGTGGATGTGAATTATTCTGATGCGGCAACAGGAGCCAAGCAGATTAAGTTGCTCGGACTTTCGGGTACATACGTTCAAATGCTTACCGAAAATATACCTAACTTCAGAGGGGCTTCCGCTCCATACGGATTGGGTTATGTTCCGGGACCCTGGATGAGCAGTATCCAGGTAAGTAAGGGTACTTCTTCTGTTAAAAACGGATATGAGGCTCTTACAGGACAGATTAATATCGAATTTAAAAAACCTCAGGTAGAAGAAGCCGACTGGGTATCTGCAAATCTTTTTGCAAGTACAACCAACCGTTATGAGGCTAATGCCGATGCATCTGTCAAGTTGAACGATAAACTCAGTACCATGATTTTTGCTCATTATGAGAATGAGACTAAGGCTCACGACAGTGATGGTGACGGATTTGCAGATATTCCTCAGGTAGAGCAGTATAATCTGTTCAACAGATGGGCCTATATGGGAGAAAAATATAAATTGCAGGCTGGTATAAAGTTTATCAACGAGGATCGCTCGAGCGGACAGGTTGCGCATAAGGGCAACTCTATTGCCGATCCGTATATGATTGATATGAAAACCAACCGTTATGAGGCTTTTATCAAACAGGCTTACATATTCAATCAGGAACATAACACTAACATTGCTCTCATAACTTCGGGTACAATTCATAATATGGATGCTGTGTATGGCCGCAAACTGTATAATGTAGACCAGCAGAATGCTTATGCCTCACTTATGTTTGAAACAGAGTTCAACAAACAGCATTCTATTTCTACCGGTCTTTCACTCAATTACGACAGATACGACCAGCAATATCGTCTTACCAATGATGCTCAGGGAGAACTTACTCCAGAACTTGACAAGGAAACTGTGGGTGGAGCATACGTACAGTATACATTTATGCCAAGCGACAAGTTTACTCTTATGGCTGGACTTAGAGGTGACTATAGCGACTGGTATGGCTTCTTTGTTACTCCACGAGCAAATATAAAATATGCTCCGAATGAATATGTCAACTTCAGAGCTTCGGCAGGAAAGGGATATAGAACAAATCATGTTCTGGCCGAAAACTGTTATATGCTTGCAAGTAGCCGAAAGGTTATGGTAGATCCTAATCTTGAGCAGGAAGAGGCATGGAATTATGGTGCAAGTGTAGCGACTTATATTCCTGTTGCCGGAAAGACTTTGAATGTTAATCTGGAATATTATTATACAGATTTCCAGAATCAGCTGGTTGTGGACATGGAATCAGATGCGCATCAGATTGCTTTTACCAATCTTAACGGCCGTTCGTATTCGCAGGTATTTCAGGTTGAGGCTTCTTATCCGTTCTTCGAAGGCTTTACACTTACAGCTGCATGGCGTATGACTGATGTAAAGCAGGAAATCAATGGAATATTATATGAGAAAGCTCTTACAGGAAAATATAAAGGATTGCTTACAGCATCTTACAAGACTCCGCTCGGAAAATGGCAGTTCGATGGAACTCTTCAGTTGAATGGAGGAGGAAGAATGCCTACACCGGAAAAACTGGCCGATGGCTCTTTATCCTGGAATGAGAGATATAAGGGATATGAACAGTTGAGCTTGCAGGTTACACGTTTCTTCCGCAACTGGTCTGTTTATATAGGAGGAGAGAATCTTACAAACTTCAAGCAGAAGAATGCCATCATTGGTGCCGACAATCCATGGGGAGAGAATTTTGATGCTTCAATGATTTGGGGACCTATGCATGGTGCCAAGGGTTATATAGGTGTAAGATATAACTTACCAAGAAACTTGTAATCTTATTATAAAACGTATTGATTCGATAAATAAATTAACAGGATATAAATAACCATTTAAAATATTATGCTTATGAAACGAGTTTTATTATTGACAGTAGTATCTTTGTTCTTGTGTGGTCTTCAGGTTTCGGCTAAAGAACTTCGTAAAATCGTATTTAAGGTTCAGCAGATGGAATGTGCCAACTGTGAAAAGAAAGTAAAGAATAACATTTCTTTCGAAAAGGGAGTGAAGAAGCTGGAAACAGATTTGAAGAAGCGTACTGTTACCATTACTTACGATTCTGAGAAAACTGACGTAAACAAGCTTAAGGAAGGCTTTGCCAAGTTTAAATATGAGGCAAAGGTTATCAGTGATGTGGAAGTCAAAGACTGATAAATGTACAGCTTATTGATTTGATTCCGGGAGTATATCCCGGAAGTATACAGAATATAATAAAACAATAAAAGTCCCGTTCCTGTTGTGGAGCTCAACTTGTATAGCTCGCATGGAACGGGACTTTTATTATATATATAGTTTAATTTCTTTTGTCTCTGTTCTTTTTTATAAACTCCTCATATTCTGATTCCCTCTTGGGGTTCATGGGAAACCATCCTTTTACAACCCTTTCTCTCTGTTCGAATAATTCTTTTATTGTCCAAAATGAAGAAAATGAGAAAACACCGAGCAGTGAGGATATAAGAATATCGTCTATAAAAACAGAACCGGCAATTCCAACAATACCTAAAAGGAGAAAAATCCACCAGCATCCGGTACCCCAATAGTACTCAGCCTTTACCACTATGGGATGAAATAACCCGATGATAAGGAATGTACAAATACCGATAACAATTCCTCCTAAGTGAAGTTCAGATAGGAAACTCATTTAGAATTCTTGTCTGCACGGATAGGAACTTCTTTCTTGATACTCTGTTCCAAAGAAATGAGAGTCTCTGTTGCAGTTACACCTGGAATTTCCTGAATCTTGGAATTCAATAGTTCCATAAGGTCCTCATTATCTCTTGAGTATAATTTTGCAAGCATAGTGTAAGGACCTGTAGTGAAGTGACATTCTACTATTTCCGGAATCTTCATCAGTTCTTCTACAGCACTTCTGTACATTGAACCCTTTTCGAGTTTGATACCTACATAAGTACAAGTCATATATCCTAAAACCTTCGGATTTACATGGTAGCCTGAACCAACTATAACACCCAAGTCAAATAGTCTCTGAACACGTTGATGGATTGCTGCACGAGAAACACCGCATTGTGCCGCTACATCTTTGAAAGGGATTCTGGCATTCTGAGATATTATTTCCAGAATCTGTTTGTCTAATTTGTCAATCTTGTCCATAATATTATTTGTTTGTATCATTTTGTAAACAAAAGTATGAAAACTTTTTTATAATATCAATATAAGAAGCAAAAAAACAAGTTTTTTTAGTAAATGAGGCACTTTATCAATAATATAACGATTTTAGCCATGGTTTTGTTTGCTAAAAGTTTAAAAAAGAAACTATTTGTTACAAACAATTGATGAATCTGAATTGTTCTTTTGTTAGATAATCGTTTTCTTCCATTATTTCTATTAACTTTGTGATTGGAAATTAAAATTTTGGATTATGCATCCTTTACATTTATTTAAATATTGCCCTGTTTGTGGGTCGTGTCACTTCGAAGTGAATAATGAAAAGTCAAAGAAATGCGCTGATTGCGGCTTTGTGTATTACTTTAATCCGAGTGCTGCCACTGTTGCTTTTATCCTTAATTCGAAAAAGGAACTTCTGGTGTGCCGAAGAGCCAAAGATCCGGCAAAAGGGACTTTAGATCTTACAGGTGGGTTTATAGATATGTTTGAAACAGGAGAAGAAGGAGTTGCCCGTGAGGTAAAAGAGGAAACAGGTCTTACTGCTGTTAGTGCAAAATATTTGTTTTCGTATCCTAATACATATCTGTATTCCGGTTTTTTGGTGCATACACTCGACCAGTTTTTCTTGTGTGAGGTAGAAGATGATTCTAAGATAGGTGCTATGGACGATGTAGCCGAATCATTCTGGATGCCTTTGGACAAGATTAATCCGGATGATTTTGGACTGGATTCTGTTCGTAAAGGACTCGTCAGATTCCTTAAAGAGTATGGAGATTTAAACTAAAGAAATGATATTTTAATCCGTTTATACAATGAAAAATAAAAAGTACGTTTGGATAGCCGGTTTGATTTGTGCTATGCCACTGGCTATGAATGCACAACAAACGGAACCGCTGACTGATTCAAGACGCCTGTTCGACGACGGAAGGCAGATGTTCTTGCGACATGATTATGCTGCCGCACGTCAGACTCTTACACGTTATATCAACGATAATAAAGATGCCGAATTTACCGATGAGGCTGAGTATATGCTGGCTTGTACTGCATACGAATTACGTATGGACAACTGCATAGAATTGCTTGATTCATATCTGGCCGCTCATCCTGAATCGAGATACTATAATCGTGTGCAGTCTCTCATTGCTTCCGCATATTTCTTCAAAGAAGATTATCTGAAGGCTATTGCATGTTTTAAGGGTTGTGATTTTGATGCACTTGGCGACAAGGATCGTGAAGACAGTGCGTTCCGTATGGCTCAGTCGTATGTGAAGATAGGAAACCTCGAAGAAGCGGCTGTATGGTTCAGAGTGCTGAAGGATACTAATTCTCCTTATCGTGTAGATGCTGTTTATAATATTGCTTATATAGATTATACTCAGGCAAGATATGCTGAAGCCTTGAAGGGGTTTGAGGAGGTAGTAAACGACAAGAACTACTGTGAACTTGCTCCTTACTATATTGCAGATATAAACCTTATTCAGGGAAATACTATAAATGCCCGCAAACTTGCCGAGGAATATCTTAATGATTATCCCGGAAATGAAAAAGCCGCACAGATGAGGCGTATTGCAGGTGAGGCCGCATATACGCAGAGAGATTATCGCAAGGCTATAGAGTATCTTGAAAAATACAGGTCGGAAGAAAGCAAGCTTACAAGAAATGCTATGTATAAGTTGGGTATGAGTTATTTCAATACACAGGTTTACTCAAAAGCCGCTGCATGTCTTGGTGAGACAACAGTCGGCAAAGATGAAATGACTCAGAATGCTTATCTTCACATGGGCGTGGCCTATCTGCAGTTGAAGGACAGAAATCAGGCACGTATGGCTTTCGAGCAAGCTGCCGCATCCGATGTCAATAGGAAAATAAAGGAACAGGCCTTGTACAATTATGCTTTGTGCATTCATGAAACCTCATACTCTCCGTTTGCCGAATCGGTTACTGTGTTTGAACGTTTCCTTAATGAATTCCCTAATTCACAGTACACAGATAAGGTAAACGACTATCTTATTGAGGTATATATGAATACCCGCAGTTATATGGCTGCACTCAAGTCTATTTCCAAAATCAGCCGTCCGGGCAACCGTATTCTTGAGGCAAAGCAGAAACTTCTTTTCCGTGTGGGTACTCAGGCGTTTGCACAGGCTTCGTTCGAGAATGCCATAGATTATTTTACACAGTCGCTCCAGTTGGGAAGGTATAACGTACAGACTAAGGCCGATGCTTATTTCTGGAGAGGTGAGTCGAAGTACCGTCTCAACAGATTTGAACAGGCTGCTGCCGATTACAGACAGTATCTTGAGTTTGCGACCGACAAGAGAAGTAATGAGTATGGTCTTGCTTTATACAACCTTGGATATACTGCCTTCAAGCAGAAGAAGTATGATAATGCACTTACATGGTTCAACCGTTGTGTCCAGTCGGGTGCGGCAATCGAATCTACTGTAAAGGGTGATGCCTATAACCGTGCTGGCGACTGCTATTTCTATGCCCGCCGTTTTGAGGATGCCCGCCTTCAGTATGCACAGGCTGTAGCTGTTGAGCCTTCGTTCGGCGACTATTCTCTGTTTCAGGAGGCCTTCGTGAAAGGATTGCAGAGAAATTATACCGGCAAGATTGAAACTCTGAACACTCTTCTTTCAAAGTATCCGGCTTCACAGTATATTGATGATGCCCTTTATGAACAGGGACGCGCATTTGTACAGATGGAACAGGCCGACAATGCCATAGGACGATATAAAATCCTTGTAGAGAAATTCCCCGAAAGTCCGCTGTCAAGAAAAGCAGCAAATGAAATCGGACTTCTGTATTATCAGAACGACAGATATAATGAGGCTATCGCAGCCTATAAGAAGGTCGTTTCCGATTATCCGGGCAGTGAAGAAGCACGTCTGGCTCAGCGCGACCTGAAATCGCTTTATATTGATATCAATAAGGTGGATGAGTATATGGCTTATGCTTCAACTATACCGGGAGGTGCCAATTTCGATGTTAATGAGCGTGATTCTCTTACATATACCGCAGCCGAAAGAGTTTATATGAGAGGCAATATAGCTGAGGCAAAGAGCAGTTTCGTAAATTATCTTCAGTCGTTCCCTCAGGGGGCTTTCAGTGTAAATGCTTCTTATTATCTTGGTATTATTGCTTATAATGAGAAAGATTACAGCAATGCCGCACTTTACCTGAATAAGGTTATAGAATATCCCGACAGTAAGTTCTCTTCTGAAGCTATGACTTTATGTGCCGATATGGCTTATAATGGAAAGGAATATGATAAGGCACTCGGACTGTACAAGAGACTGGCCGACCGCGCCTCAAGTCAGGAAGATCGTATCCAGGCACAGACAGGTGCTTTGAGAAGTGCATATATGACAGGCGATAATAATGAGATTATAACTACTGCTTCGGCACTTCTTACCAACAGTAAGCTTATGCCTGAACTTGAAAACGAGGCTAGATATTATAGAGCAAAAGCCTTGCTTAAGTTGGGACAGCAGAACGATGCCCTTGCCGACCTTAAGGTCCTGGCTAAGGATACACGTAATGTATACGGAGCAGAAGCCAAATATCTTGCAGCGCAGATTTATTTCGATGCCGGCAATACAAAAGAAGCGGAGAAGGAAGTGCTGGAATATATAGAGGTAAGTACTCCTCATGCATACTGGCTGGCAAGAAGCTTTGTCCTTCTGTCGGATGTATATGTTAAATCGGGCCGCAACCTCGAGGCTAAGCAGTATCTTCTTTCATTGCAGCAGAATTATCAGGCTGATGATGATATTGCAGGAATGATAGAAACAAGATTGGCAAAACTTAACTCAGAAAAGCAATGAAAAATTATAATAAACTGATAATGATTTGTGCCGGACTGGCTCCGGTTATGGGAGTTTCGGCACAGCAGCAGGCAAACGATTCAACGGTCAACCGTACTGTGGTGGTTGAGAATCAGTATAACCCTGAAGTGATGGATGCATTTAAGGTAAATGTACTGCCTAAGATTGAGGAACCGGCTGTTGCCAAGAAGCAGATAGATTATGCTACAACTCTTTATCCTCTTTCTGCTTTTCATGTATCTCCAATGGAGGCTATCTCGAGAGACTTCACTCAGACTTCTGCTAAGAGAGGATATCTGCGTGCTTCCTACGGCAACAGAAACAATACCGATATCAAAGGTTCGTATCTGTGGGATATAACATCACGCGACCGTCTTGATGTTATGGCTTCTTTCTATGGATATTCGGGTGAGATAGGCTCAGGCTTCGATTTTGATGATGTTTCTGGAATACCTGTCCTGAATTCCGACAAGGAATGGAAACATCGTTTCTTCCGTACAGACGCTTCTCTGAAATACCAGCATGACTTCAGAAAAGTCAGCATGAACTTGGGAGGTGCATTTGCTTCACAGGTGTTCAGTTATATGCCTGACGTGTTGCTTCCCGGAAGTGACAACTCAGACAATAGCGGTATTTCGAATGATACTTATTCATTCGGACACCAGCATTTCACAATGGGTGAGGGATATATAGGATTTACTTCTGTGAAGGATGCGCTTCCTGTAGAATTTGGAATACAGACTGGCTTCAAGGCTTTTCAGAGAAAGTATGCTATACCGTTGATGGACGATATCACTGAAAAGACTGTTCATACCGAAGGATATATGTCGGGAGCTATCAATGAAGAGCAGAATGTAGGGGTCGCGTTGTCTATGGATAATATGATGTATGGCAAACCGCTTAAGGATTATTCTCTTATAAAGCTTAATCCGTATTATTCATTGCAGAATGAAGACCTTTCACTTAGAATAGGAGCTCATGTAGATTTCCAGACTGATAATGGAAGTGGCATTAAGGTTGCGCCAGACGTGAAATTTGCGTATACATTTGCGGGGTCTTATGTTTTCTATGCTAATATTACAGGTGGCACACGTCTGAATGATTTCCGTACACTTAATGAAGTGTCTCCTTTCTGGACTCAGACAGCACAGTTGAAAACCTCTTACACTCCGTATGACCTCAGCGTGGGACTTAAGGCTTCACCGGCCAACGGACTTGGACTCAACTTGTTTGGCGGTTATCGTGAGACACGTGATGAGTTGTTTACACAGATTCCTATGGGTATCTCATCTACTGGTGGTATATACAGTGCTTTCGCACAGGCAAAGGCTAAAGTGGCATATGCAGGTCTTTCGCTTGATTATGCGTATCGCGATTTGTTCGACTTTGGTTTTGCAGTCAACTACTACAACTGGAGTATAGGTAAAGCCGGCAATAATTCTGAATCGGGCACAGGAGCCGATTATTCTGATGGCTTGTTGTGGCTTAAACCTGAATTATTATTTGGTTTCCATGCCCGCGCGAAGGTATTCGACGGTATGCACGCATGGTTGAAATACACCTACGAAGGCAGAAAGAAATGTCTTGGCATTAAGGCTGATCCGGTAAATGAACTTAATATTGGAGCAGATTATTCATTCAATGAAAGAGTAAACATATTCCTTAGTCTGAATAATATTCTTAATAAAAATTATGTAACTCAGACAGGATATCCGGTTCAGGGATTCAATGTAATGGCAGGAGTGAGTCTTAACTTCTGATTGTAGATATACTTTATACAACTTAAAAATCCGGACACAGAAGTGTAATATTGTATCATTATCTTAATATGATTACAGTATTACCTCCTATGTCCGGATTTTTTTTATTCAAACTCTATTACAAACGTAGTGTTCCATCCGTTACTTCCGGCTTTCAGCAGACTGATGCTTCCACCCGACAATTTAAGAATCTGTCTTGAAAGTGATAATCCTATACCACTTCCGTTATTCTTTGTTGTGAAGAAAGGAACGAATATTTCCTCTGCCACATTTTCCGGAATAACCGGTCCGTCGTTTGAAATATAGATAAATATATGGTCATCGGCAGTTGTATATGCCTTGAGATGGATTCTGCCTTCATTATCGCCAATGGCCTGTACTGCGTTCTTTATTATATTAATGAAAACCTGTCGCATAAGATTGGTATCTGCATAAAGCATAAGATCGTCCGGTTCAATAAGTTGGCTGAACTTTATTCCGGCAGGAATAATATGAAGTTCGGATATCTGTGTCATCAGATCTTTAAGGTAGAAAGGTTCTGGCGACGGCTTCTGAAGAGAAGAAAACTTACGGTAACTGTCTACAAATGATATTAGTCCGCATGACGTGTCGTGTATGGCTTTTATACCTTCATAGATAGGACTTTCTATAACATCCTTTCTGTTCATGAATGTTTCGCTGAGCGAGGATATTGGTGCTATGGAGTTCATTATCTCATGAGTAAGCACCCTTGTAAGCTTAACCCATGAGTCGAGTTCTTTTGCGTCAAGTTCGCTGCGTATGTCGTTTATGGCTAAGATTTTAACCTTCTGGCTTCCTAAGTCGATAGACGAAGCTCTTACAGATATCTGGACCTCCTTCTTGTTGGTAGAATACTGTATGTTGCATTTCTCTCCCGCATGAAGATTCTTCAATGTATCCGACAGACCATTGGAAAACCGGTCGAGTTGTGTCAGTGTACTTAGTACAGGAAGTCCTAACAGTTGCGGAGCCGCCGGGTTAGTCTGAAGTACTCTCATCTCATTGTCGAGCACTACTATTCCCGATGTGATATTCGACAAAATCAGTTCATAGAATTTTTCTCTTTGCTCCATAAGCTGCTTCTGTTCTCCCATCATGTCGCCAAACTTATTGAGAGTATCCTGTAGAATACGTTCGCTGCCGGAACAGCCGTATGACGGCAGGCGGAACGAATAGTCTCTGTTCTTTATAGCTTCAAGCATAAGCCAGCTTTTCTCCTTAAGCCGGCTGTTGGCTGTGCGGTATATAATAAGGCAGGCTATATACATCAACACACCCATAATAATCATAAGCACATTAGTCTCCATAATTCCTATAGTGATACATACTGTTCCTGCCATAAGAATAATGGTACGTACTGCAACCGTAAAAAGCCTGTTATATTCCATATTTCTTCATCTTGTTATACAAAGTCTGCCGGGTAATGCCCAATTGCGATGCCACTTGCGAAAGATTACCCTCACACTGGTCTATTGCTTTCTTAATCATCTTATATTCCATTTCCTCAAGTGTCTGTACCGGTTCATCTTCCTGCTTTCCTCCGTTGTCGCCGGTAGAGAATTTTTCGGCAGAAGAACACGACAAACTTATATATTCGGCTGCAAGTTCATCTTCATCGCATAAAATAACAGCCTTCTCTATGGTATGCTGCAATTCTCTTATATTGCCATACCATTGATGATCGAGCAACATTCTGCCAGTTTCCGGACTGAAGCATTTTATGTCTTTCCCATATTTGGTATTATACATCTTCAGGAACATTTTGGCCAGAGGAATAATATCTTCCTTCCTTTCACGCAACGAAGGAATATGAATATGTATCGTGTTTATTCGGTAAAGCAAGTCCTCGCGGAACTCACCTTTCTTTACCATATCCTCAAGATTGCGGTTGGTTGCACATATAAGGCGTATATCTGTTGGCTGCGGTGTATTGCTTCCCACTTTAACGAAATATTTCTTCTGAATGGCAGTAAGCAGTTTGGCCTGAAGATGATAAGGCAGATTGGCTATTTCATCAAGAAACAGAGTACCTCCTCCTGCAGCTTCAAATCTTCCGGTACGGTCGGTATGCGCGTCGGTAAACGAGCCTTTTACATGTCCGAACAGCTCACTCTCGAACAGAGACTCCGTTATGGCACCCATGTCGACTGCCACCATTGGTCCGTTACATCTTTTCGACAGACGGTGTATTTCCCTTGCAAGCATATCCTTACCGGTTCCGTTCTCACCGGTTATTAGAATATTGGCATCGGTGCAGCTCACTTTCTCAACAAGCAGTTTTACCGGACGTATAGCAGCAGAGTTTCCCCAATACATTTCATTCTCGTTGTCTTGTGGAACGCCTGCAGTTTTCTTTTTCTTCCTGTCCTTGCCGTCTTTTCCGTTCATATTCAGATATGCGTCTGTAAGACTTTTTATTAGGGTTGTATTATCCCATGGCTTGACTATAAAATCGCAGGCCCCTTCCTTAATACCGGTTACCGCCAGATTGATATCGGCGTATGCGGTGAAGAGTACCACCTGTGTGTCGGGTTTTATCTTTTTTATCTCATGTAGCCAGAACAGTCCTTCATTTCCGTTGTTTATTCCCGATGAGAAGTTCATATCCAATAAGACTATATCTATATTTTCTTTCTTCAATAAGGAAGGAAGACTTACGGGTGAGTCGAGAGTAAGCACCATTTCAAAATAATCGGAAAGAAGATATCTTAGAGAAGTGAGAATGCTGCGGTTGTCGTCTACCACTAATAATGTACCTTTTCTTGTTGCCATTTTTATGTGTTTTTATACTGATTCAGTTCTTTGCTTAATAGAGTCATGGCAAAGTTATATAAAAAAGAATTATACAAATAAACAGACTATGCCAAAATATTAGACACAGCGTGTCAAATATTTAGACAGTTGCATTATATGGCGTAAATGCTAATCCACTGAAAATCAATTATAAAATACTTTGGCATGATATTTGAATTATATTAATCGGAAAAAATATCAATTAAGCAACAAAAAAGATTTTCGGATATTATGATGATAAAGAGTAAACCAATATTGTTGATAACTGTCGGTCTGTGTATGCTGTTGTTAGGCAATGCTGATGTATATTGTCAGGAAGCACAGATATGGAGTATAGACAGTTGTATGAGATACGCAGTCGACCATAATCATACAGTGAAGCAGAAACAGGCTGAGGTAGATAACTATAAGCTCGACAAGATGCGGGCCATTGGAAACTTTCTTCCTGGGGTAAGTGCAAGTTCCGGAGCCACATACAGTTTCGGACGATCTGTCGACCCTGAGACCAATACCTACAACAATGTGTCTACATTTCAGAACTCATATTCACTTCAGGCATCATTGCCGGTATTCCGTGGTGGAAGCCTTATAAACGAAGTCCGCCGTTCAAAGGCTGCGTTGCTTCTTGGCAAAGCTGCTCTTCAGGAGGCAAGAGACAATACCGCCCTTGAAACCTTCCAGGCATATATCGATGCCCTTTATTATTATGGCACTGCAAAACTTGCAAAAAAGAAACTTCTTGAAAGTGATTCTCTGTTGTATAAGACACAGCGCCAGGAAGAGTTAGGATTGAAGGGAATGGCCGATGTGGCACAGATTAAGGCACAGCAGTCGACCGATGCCTATAACCTCACACGGCAGACTAATCTTTTCGAAACAGCCATGCTCACATTAAAGCAGAAAATGAGCTTGCCGCCCGACAGTGAAATTTTACTTGATACATCCATTGTAGAATCAGACATTATAAACAATGTCCGGCTTTGCGACAATACATCAGATGAGGTATTCAGTACAGCCTTGCTTGTTAATCCTACATTAAGGCAGTCGGAACTCAACAAGAAGATTGCTCTTATGAACAGAAAGATTTCCTGGGCCGACATTCTTCCATCAATATCATTAAATGGCGGAATATCAACATCATATTATAAGGAACTGCATAAAAGCGGTTATCCCAACTTCTCATCGCAGTTCAATAATAACTTAGGACAATATTTCGGAATAAGTATAAGCATACCTATATTCAACCACTTTTATGGAGTGACAGAGATGAAGCGGATGCGCAATAACTACAGAATAGCCTGTCACCAGTATGAAGCCCAGAAAGAAGAACTTCACAAGCTTGTTGCCCAGGCGGTTCAGGACCGTGAGGGTTATCTTAAGGAGAGTATCCAGATGGAGAAGAAGGTAGAGGCCGATTCAATAGCCTATCATGTTACACGCCGTAAATTTGAAGAAGGACTTATGACATCTCTCGATGTAAAGAACAATGCCTCAACACTCCTTGAGAGCGAAACACTTTTACTTCAAAGTAAACTTACATACATCCTTAAATGCCGTCTGGTGGATTATTATAAGGGAGAAGATATTATTAAAGAATAAAAACAGAAACATTATGGATATACAATTGGAACAGAAAAAAGGATTACAGAAGAAACACATCCCATATATATTGGCGGGAGCGGTAATTCTACTGTTGTTGGGCTGGATAATATTCGGAAACCATGCCTCAACCATGCGTGTTGACGGAAAAGGCCTCAACATAGCAGAAGTAAAATACGGAGAGTTTAATGATTATATCAGAGTAAACGGACAAGTACAGCCTATCTCTGTAGTACAGTTGAGTCCGGAAGAGGGAGGTATAGTACGCGAGAAAGTTGTAGAAGAAGGAGCACACGTAAAAAAAGGAGATGTTATTCTTCGCCTCAGCAATTCCAATCTTGACCTGCAGATTCTGAATGCCGAATCAGAACTTGCCGAAAAGCAGAATCTTCTTAGAAACACACAGGTTACCATGCAGCAGGACAAACTCAACAATGAGACCGAAAAAGTTCAGTTGGATATAGATACACAACGAAAAAAGAGAACATACACACAGTACAGCAAACTATATTCTGAGCGTCTTATAAGCCGTGAGGAGTATCTTCAGGCAAAAGAAGATTATGAAGTATCAATGAAGAAACATTCCCTCATATCGGAGCGTCTGAAACAGGATTCCATTTACCGTACTATTCAGATGGACCAGATGGAAGACAATCTTCAGAATATGCGGAAGAATGTTATTCTTATTCGTGAAAGAAAGGAGAAACTTGAAGTACGCGCCACTATCGACGGCGAATTGGGATTGCTTGATGCCGAACTCGGACAGAATATTGTAGCCGGACAGATGGTCGGTCAGATAAACGACTTGTCCGACTTCAAGATAGAGGCAATGATTGACGAGCATTATATAGACAGAGTTTCCAACGGTCTGCCTGCAACATTTGAGCGTCAGGGCTCGTCTTTTAATTTGAAGCTCCGTAAGGTTTATCCCGAAGTGCGTGACGGACGTTTCCGTACCGACTTCATATTCCAGGGAAAGAGACCGGAGAATATAAGAAGCGGACAGACTTACTATATCGACCTGCAATTGGGCGAGCCTACACAGAGTGTACTTATACCAAAAGGAACATTTTTTCAGGTTACAGGTGGCAACTGGATATTTGTTGTCGACAAGGACGGTAAGAAAGCATATCGCCGCAAGATTCGTATAGGACGCCAGAATCCGCAGTATTATGAGGTGATAGAAGGACTTGAAAAAGGCGAAAGAGTAATTGTTTCGGGATATGAAAGCTATAAAGACAATGAGGTCCTTATTCTGAAATGATTTTAAATGCAACTTAAACAATAAAAGAATAATACCAGCAATAAAAACAACTGCCAATAGAATTCATAAAATCTCTCTAACATATATTACGGTACTTTTATGGCTTCATACCCCATGATGGCATTTGGTTGGAGCAGGGTATAGCCATAATGGTATCGGTATATTTAACAAATCTGCATTATGAAAGAATTTAAAACATACCTGACATTTTTGAGCAGAAACAAACTCTTTACAGTGGTAAATCTTGCCGGACTGAGTATTTCGCTCATGTTTGTACTGCTTATATCAAATATGGTAATCAGGCAACTTACTGTGGATAAGAACATGAAGGATGCCGACAGAATATATCTGATGGCGAGTGAAGAAGCAGCTACCGGACATTATAATATCGGAGACAAGCTTCAGAGCCGTTATCCCGAAATCGAAGACTGGTCTGCCATGTCCGATTATACCGGATTTCCTGTCATGGCACAAGATAAACAAATTACTCTCAATGTATCTTTGGTAAAGAAGAATTTTTTTGATTTTTTCGGATTTCCTCTTCTGTATGGGAATCCGGAAGATGTACTGTCTGCCAATGATAATGCGGTAATATCACGTTCGGCTGCAATAAAACTGTTTGGAACAACCGACTGCATAGGAAAGACATTCAGAACAATATTACCAATGTCTACAAACAGTTATAAAATAGCCGGTATAATGGAAGATATAGATAATTCCATCATACCTTCCGAGTGGGAGATTGTTCTTCCTTACGAAAATATGAAATACTGTAATAGAGGAAGTGCTATTGAAGATACGCACATGAGCAATTCAGGAGGAGCAAATCTTTTCTTTCGTCTGCAGCCTAATTCTGATTTAAATACAAAGGCAGAGGATATAGTATCTTTTTTCAAAACTTTTTTCTGGGTATATGAACATGGCTCATATAAGACAGTGAGATTCATTCCTGTTCATGACTTCTATTTCTCTGGAGTAATGTCTTCTATAGGGCTCCGTCAGTATGACTATAAGATAGTTGTTATATTTATAATTGTAGGTATTCTTGTGTTGCTTATGGCTATATTCAATTATGTGAGCATGAGTGTAGCCCAAACCAGCTATAGAGCAAAGGAAATGGCAACACGTCGTCTTCTTGGTTCTTCACGCAAAGATATTTTCTGGAGAATGATACTTGAATCTTTTATACTTACATCTATATCTTTCTTTATATCTTTTGTTTTGGCGTTGTCTGTTGAAAAATATGCAATGGATCTGCTGAATGTAAAACTCGATCTTTGGGGAGATTTGTCGGCTGCTGTTATTGTATCATACATATTGCTGATATTTGTTCTGGCATTTGCGTCAGGACTTGCCCCTGCTTCAATATTATCCGGATATAATCCTATGGATGTGGTAAAAGGAACATTCAGACGTAAAACAAAATCGGTATATTTCCGTGCGCTTAATATATTCCAAAGTAGCTTGACTATTGCCATGCTTTCATGTTCAATATATCTTGGTGTTCAGATTTACAGAATACTTAATGCGCCATTGGGTTATGAATACGGCAGTATAATAGACTATCCTTCCATGGCTGGTAAAGATAAGATGAGGCTGTTCCGTAATGAAGCCTTAAAGCTACCGTTTGTAAAAAGAGTTTCTTTTGCATGTGGTACTCCTAATAATGGAGGTAATAACAATACAAATTACTTCAACAGCTCTGATACACTTAAATGCATGAGTTTCCAGACATTTCTGGCCGATTCATCATTTATAGAGATGTTCAATATCAAAATAACAGAAGACCGTGGCCTGGGTAATATGGATGAAGGTTATTTCATAAGTGAAAATGCCATGAAAGATTTGCTTTCCATAGGTCAGGGGCCCGATTATTATGTAAACACTTATGGAGGAAAATTTAATATTCTTGGCCAGTTCAAGGATTTCAAGATACGTTCACTGATGAATGAATCTCATCCTTTACAGATAAAGATTCTCCCTGTAGACAGTATTTATCCATGGAGTATACTGGTAGAAACAAATACTGGCAATGAAGACTACAAACACCAACTTGATGAGTTGTTTAATGATTTTATAGGAGGTATACCTTTCGAATCTAAGTGGTATCACGATGAAGTTCTTGAAACATACAGTAACATAACACGCCTAAGCAAGGTTATGATGACTTTTACTTGTGCGGCATTGATAATATCTCTGCTTGGACTGACAGCTATGAGTATATATTTCATAGCACAACGCAAACGTGATATTTCAATCCGTAAAGTTTTTGGCTCAAGTTCATGGATAGAGCAGTGTAATATGATGGCATTCTCCTTGAAGTCATTGTTGGTAAGTCTTGTAATAGCTATACCTGTAATCTATTCCGGAATACAGCAGATAGATAAGTTCGTGAAATACGAATCGTCTTTTCCGTGGTGGGTTCCTTGTGCGGCATTTGCTTTTGTGGTAATAGTCTCATTGGGCTCTGTATGGCTTATCAGTCTAAAAGCTACAAACGACAATCCGATTAATAACCTTAAGACAGAGTAACAGTAAATATAAAAGTGATAAATTATAAATTGTTTTATGAAAGAATTTAAAACATACCTGACATTTTTGAGCAGAAACAAACTCTTTACAGTGGTAAATCTTGCCGGGTTGAGTATTTCGCTCATGTTTGTACTGCTTATATCAAATATGGTAATAGGTCAGTTTACTGTAGATAAAGATATGAAGGATGTCGACAGAATATATCTGCTTGCAACGGACAATTCAGTGGCAGCACATTACAATCTTGGTGATAAGATGCAGTCGAAATATCCTGAGATAGAAGAATGGTGTGCCGTAAGTTATACGCCTGGAAATGCAGGAGATTCTTATGTCGAAGTGGAAGGCGAGCGAATAATAGTCAACCGCCTTTTGGTAAGAGACAATTTTTTTGAGATGTTTGGATTTCGTCTTATTGAGGGAAATCCGTCTTCTGTATTATCTGATAAATATAGTGTTGTACTTACCAAGTCGGCAGTAAATAAACTTTTCAGAGGTGAATCTCCGATAGGTAAAAAGTTGAAGATGAACTTTAATCCCCAGCAGCTTTATACTGTATCGGGAGTAATGGAAGATATCAGTAATTCTGTGTTTCCTGAGGGAACAGAAATTGTACTTCCTTACGATGCTATGGAGTATATAAATAAATATGCAGCACCTTCGGCTCCAGAAATGAACAGTATAGGAGGAACCGACCTGCTGTATAAGTTGAATTCTAATTCTGATATCTGTCGGAAAACCGAAGATGTTAATAAATTTCTTAAGGAAACAGACTGGAGATATAAGTGGAATGAAGGGACCAAGGCAAGTTGGATAAAATTGAAAGACTTCTATTCTTCAGATATCATCAGTAATAATCTCAACCGGTGTTCTTCTATAATAACATATATCTATATGACCATTGGACTGTTGATTTTAATAATGGCAGTTTTAAATTATATAGGTATGAGCATAGCCCAGACCAGTTATAGAGCCAAGGAAATGGCAACCCGCAGGTTGCTTGGTTCTTTAAAACAAAATATTTTCTGGCGAATGATAGCAGAGTCGTTTATACTAACCTTTGTGGCATTTGTCTTAGGGTTTATACTTGCACTTTATTCAGAGAATATTGCATCCCGTTTGTTTCAGGTTCATATTGATTTGATAAAAGGCTTGAATGTAACGGTAATATCTGTGTATCTGTTGTTCTTGTTGCTCTTGTCTGTACTTTCAGGCATAATACCAGGAGTTATTTTGTCGAAATATCATCCAATGGATGTGGTAAAAGGAACATTTCGCAGAAAAACCAAGATGATATATTTACGCATTCTGTTTATATTTCAGGTTGGTCTTACTATGGCATTACTGAGCTGCTCGTTTTTCATAAACCGTCAGATGAATCATATATTCAACGAACCTTTAGGATATAAATACGGTAACGTATTATGTTATCAGACCATAGGAGATATGAAAGAGCTGCTTCGTTTCCGTAACGAGGTATCCCAAATGCCAAACGTAAGAAAAGTATGTTTTACAAGAGGTATGCCGGTAGACAGAGGATATAACAATACAAACAATTTTCAGGTTGGCGATTCCATAAAACGAATACCGTTTCAGATATTTGAGGCAGATTCTTCGTTTTTGTCTATTTTCAGTATTCCTGTAATTGAAGACAGACACATGTCGGGCGATGATGTTTATATGCTAAGCAATAACGGATTCTACGAGACTGGAACCGATTTTGATGCTGAAAAGATTGTAAGTAACGGCGGTTGGAATATTGAAATAGGAGGCAGATACCAGGATTTTGTAATAGGAACAGTCATGTCATATCAATGTCCCACCGTTATACAGATAAAGCCTGTAGGAACTTTCTATCCATGGGATATATTGGTAGAGGTCTCGGGTGAGGATATCGAATCTGTAAGAAAAGATATAGACGAATTATATTCTTCAGCAATCCGGAGCAAGAGTTTTTCTTCTGTGTGGTACTCTGATTTGATGAAAATGATATACGAACCTGTAGCGCGTATAAGTGATATATTGTTTTATTTTACCTGTGCAGCTATAGTAATATCTGTTTTAGGCCTGACATCAATGTCTATGTATTTTATTTCACAACGCAAACGCGACATTGCTATCCGGAAGGCATTTGGCTCCGACAGTACGAAAGAAATGTTAAGCTTGCTAAGGTTTGCTTTTATCTCAATCATTTTCGGACTTGTAATTGCTATTCCAGCTATGTGTTTGGGTATGTATGTACTTAAGTCTATAACAATGTATTCCGATTACAATCCATGGTGGACTGGTGTTGTTGGTATATTTATAGTTATTTTTGTTTCTTTATTATCTGTATGGATAATAAGCCTGAAAGCTGTTAAGGAGAATCCTGTAAATAATCTTAAGACAGAGTAACAGTAAATGTTAGATATAAATATTAAAATGTAATTATCATGATTTCTGTATGTAAAAACTTATTAAACACATTCAGGCGTTTCTTTACGGCAAGTATGCTTAATATTTTAGGTTTAAGCATAGCTCTAACGTCTTTTTTTGTTATTATGTTGCAGGTAGACTACGACTATAATTTCAATAAATCCTATAAAGATTATCAGAAAATATATAGAGTGGAGATCCATCCTTCGGCAGAATGGGGATGGCAAATATGGACACCGGCTGCTTTATTGGATATATTGAAAAGTAGCTCTCCATATGTCAAGTCAGTTTCCATGCATTACTCTTCTGTAAATAAATGCGACAGAAAATTCTGTGAACAGTATAAAAAATGAATAATATAATAAAGAGAAAATAAAATAAGAATTAAAATAGTAAGATTAATGAATTAATAGATGTAGAACTTAAAAAAACAATTATGAGAAGAAAATTATTATTGATGTTCGGTGCATTTGCAATGATGACTTCAAACGTGTTGTCGGCAAAGACTTTAGAGAAAGTAAGTGAAACAAGAAACCTTTCTGGTTTCAGTAACATAGAGATGAGTTCGGTAGGAGCAGTATATTTTACCCAAGGTGATAGATACTCTTTCAGAATTGAAGGCGATAAGAAGTTTGTTGAGAATACTGCTACAAAGGTAAAAGACGGTTGCCTTAAAATTACATCCTTAGAAAAAATCACCACCACGAGAGGAACAAACAACGGAGTAAAGATTTATATAACAGCTCCCGATCTTGATTATCTTGTATTATCGGGTGTAGGATCATTCGTATGCGATGATAAATTAGAACTCGACAATATAGAATTCGAACTTAAAGGTGTAGGCTCACTTGAAATATCAGACTTGAGATGTCAGTCGGTTGATGTCAGTTTGAAAGGTGTAGGCAGTGCGGAACTGAATGTAGACTGCGACATGATAAACGGTGAGGTCAAAGGTGTGGGAAGTCTTGAGGTAAGCGGTAAGGCTGGCAAAGCAAATTTTAAGAAATCCGGTATTGGAAGCATAGATAGAGATGACCTTAAAATAGGAAGCAGATAATTTATTAAGTCTTCTAACAGAACAGAGATTCTAACCTGTTGTCCGAGGATTGCTTAATCTTTATTTAAGGATTGCTCAATCTTTGTTTAAGGATTGCTTAATCTTTATTCAAGGATTGCTCAATCTTTATTTAAGGATTACAATTTTGCCTCTTTGGACAACAGGTTAGAATCTCAGCTGTTTTTTCTGTAGCTGAATATAGCCCATCCCCATACTGTAACAGCATAAATCACCAAAGCCCTGAAATTAGGAATAAGATCTGTAAACGAACTGCCTTTGAGATATAGCATACGCATGGCCTCGATAAAATAACGTAATGGGTTTATTGTGGTAATAGCTTTGGCCCATTGAGGCATTCCTGCTATAGGAGTCAGCAGTCCGCTCATCAAAATGAATATCACAAGAAAGAAAAACATAACAAGTGCGGCTTGTTGGGTGGTGTCGGAATAATTTGATACTATGAGTCCCAAACAGGAGACTACAAGAATAAATAATGAAGAAAACAAATAAATCAGTCCGATATTTCCTGCTGGAAGCAGACCGAATATTTTCCAGGAGAGGAACATTGAGTATGTAAGTATGAACAAGCCTACACACCAATAGGGAACGAGTTTTGAAAATATAAAATCAAAACGTCCTACGGGAGTTACGTTGATTTGTTCTATTGTTCCTTTTTCCTTTTCGCTTACAATATTGAGTGCAGGGAGGAAACCCACTATGAGAATAAGAAGCATAGCTATCAGACCGGGAATCATGAATGTCTGATAATTAAGTTCGGGATTGAACAAATAGCGTGGAAAAATTTCATAGCCATAATTGCTTGTATTTCCAGACATCATACTGCTTTCCTTTTTGATCTCATCTGAATAGTCGGATATGATTTGTGCCAGATAAGAACTGCCCAATCCGGCTTTTACTCCATTTACGGCATTGGCGGAAATCATAATATGAGTTTTCCCTTCAACAAAAAGATCACGTTCGAAATTCTGTTCTATCTCTATTATAAAATCAGAATCGCCCGATTCTATATCGGTCATGGCTTTATTGTAAGTAGGAAGAATCCCTGTTACAGTAAAATATGATGATGCCGACAGTTTTTGTATCAGTCGTGCCGACAAGGTGCTTCTGTCGTTGTCAACAATGCTTATCTTAAGATTCTTTACTTCCTGAGTTGCTGCCCTTGGAATTATGTTTATCATACCAAAGGGAAGAAGTATGAATACTACTGGCAGAATGATGTTGCGCATCATCTGCTTAAATTCCTTTTCAATTAAAAATCGTATAATCATATATTACTCAAGTCTTGTTTTAAACAGTTTCCATGAAATGCCGAATAGTGCAACAGCCATTATTGACAATATTATGGTTTCTTTTGCGACATATCTTAATTCAACTCCTTGTATCATAAGCTTGCGCGCGGCTTCGACATACCATCTGGCTGGTATAATAATTGATACCTTCTGCAAAGCAGCCGGCATACTTTCTATTGGGAATATTATTCCGGACAGATAAACAGTAGGAACAATAAGCAGCAGTGAAAGAAGCATGGCAGCAAGTTGGCTGTTTACTGCGTTCGAAATAAGTAAACCTAACGATAAGGCAACAAATATATATAGTAGCGATATCCCCGTAAATCCAGCCAGACTTCCTGCTATAGGGATATGCAGCATCCCGGTGGAAAGCAGCAGAATGGTAGTAAGGTTTACGCACGATATCACAAAATACGGGATAAGCTTTGCCAATACTATGCAGATGGGAGGAAGGGGAGAAGCCAGCAAAACTTCTATAGTTCCTAATTCTTTTTCTCTTACTATCGATATACTTGTCATCATGGCACAAATAAGAATCAGTATCAGGCCTATTACTCCAGGAACAAAATTGTATTCACTCTTGCCCTGAGGATTATAAAGCATACGTGTTATGGGAACAATCTGCACATGAGGTTGCACTCCTGCCGATTCTGAATATCCGTGTAAATAACTCATCAGCACTTGCCTGATATAGCCCATACGCACGGAAGCCTGATTGGGCTCTGTACCGTCAACAAGTATCTGAATCTTTGCGCTGCCTGAGCGTTTCATCTCTTCAGCGAAATTCCTGCCGAATACTATAACCATATCGGTTTTGTTTTTTAGAAACATGTCATCTGCTGTAGTATAGTCGTTCAGCCGGGCTGTAATGGTAAAATATCTGTTGGCTGAGATATGTTCTTCTATCTGTCCGGTAATTTCATCTTCCGAAAAATCAAGAATTGCTACCCGTGTATCTTTTACCTCATTGGTTATGGCAAAACCAAAAAGAATAATCAGTACAACAGGCATAACCAGCAATATAAGCATAGTACGCTTATCACGGAATATATGATAGAATTCTTTTTGAACGAACGATAAAAACTGTTTCATCTTAAACCTCCTTTCAGTCGCTTTCGCGTTTGGCTTTGCGGGCAAGTGCCAGAAAAACATCATACATGGTCGATACCTTAAAAATACGTTTCAGATTCTCGGGAGAGTCGAGTGCCTCAATTTTTCCGTCCACCATGATGCTTACTCTGTCGCAGTATTCTGCCTCATCCATATAATGAGTGGTTACAAATACAGTGATTCCATGGTCGGATGCTTTGTAGATAAGTTCCCAGAACTGCCGTCTGGTAATAGGGTCCACACCCCCTGTAGGCTCATCTAAAAATACAATCTTAGGGTCGTGAAAAATACTCAGAGAAAATGCGAGCTTTTGTTTCCAGCCTAAAGGCAATGAAGAAACCCGCGAGTTACGTTCCGACGAGAATCCTAATTCTGTCAGCAGCAAATCACTCTTCTCGCGTATGGCTTTTGAGGACATTCCATAAATACCACCAAAGAGACGAAGATTCTCATATACAGTAAGATCATTGTAAAGAGAAAATTTCTGACTCATGTAGCCGATGTTCTTTTTAACTTCCTCGGCCTGTCTGTATACATCAAATCCGGCAACTGTAGCTTTACCTTCAGTTGGTTTGCTCAGTCCGCACAACATTCGCATGGCTGTGGTCTTGCCGGCACCGTTGGCTCCGAGGAAGCCGAATATCTCTCCCTCTCTGACTTTGAAACTGATGTGGTCGGTGGCTGTAAATGTACCGAACTTCTTCGTCAGTTCTTCGGCTACTATAACATAATTATCTTTCATCATTTCTATTCATTAATGACATGAAACAGTCTTCTATGGTAGCGTCAACAGGATATACAACTGTATTCTTGTGTCCATTTGCATTGAGATAGTCTTTCAGGTTTTCGGGTAAAGCATCGGATGTGACCGTTACGTGAAAAGTCTCGCCAAAAGAAAATGCGGTTTTGGTATGAGGGTAATTTCGCAAGTCGTCAAGCAGTCTGTGCATATTGTCGCTCTTAACCGACCAAAGTATATCCGAATATGAAGATATTATACCTTCCGGTGTGTTGACTTGCAGAAACTTTCCTTCTTGAATTAACGCTATGCGGTCGCATTGCATTGCTTCGTCCATATAGGGTGTTGATACTACTATGGTGATTCCATTCCTCTCTTTCAGCCTTTTCAACATTTCCCAGAACTCCTTGCGCGACACAGGGTCTACTCCAGTGGTAGGCTCATCCAGAAACAATATACGCGGAGAGTGAATAAGGGCACAGCTCAAGGCTAATTTCTGTTTCATACCACCCGACAGTTTTCCTGCTTTTCTGGTTTTGAACTTTTCTATCTGACAGTATATGTCACGAATAAGTTCGTAATTCTCTTCTATAGTTGTATGGAATATGGTAGCAAAGAAACGCAGATTTTCTTCTACGGTAAGGTCCTGGTAAAGAGAAAACCGTCCTGGCATATAACCTATCCGCCGGCGGATTTCCTTATAGTCTTTTTTAACGTCACATCCATCGACTACAGCTGTCCCTTCATCGGCAAGCAACAGAGTGACAAGTATACGGAAAAGTGTAGTCTTTCCGGCACCGTCGGGGCCTATGATACCATAGATCTCACCTTCACGAACATCTAAGTCGATGCCTTTTAAAGCAACCGTCTTGCCACGATTATAGCTTTTCTTTAAGTTTCTGACAGATATAATGTCCATAGTTGCCGCTGTTTAGAATTTCACATCACCATACATCCCGCGTTTTATCAGTCCGTCATTCTTTACGTCTATTTTTACGGCATAAACAAGATTTGCGCGTTCGTCTCTTGTCTGTATGGTTTTGGGAGTAAATTCGGCTTCATCCGAGATCCATGAAACAATGCCCTCATATTCTGCATTCTCATCCTTGCCGCGGTCGGCGTATACTTTTACCTTTTGTCCTATTTTCAATGATGTAAGCTGGTTGCCTGTGATATATACTCTCAACTTCATGTTTTCAAGGTTGCCTACCTTGAAAAGTGCCCTTCCCGGAAGTACGTACTCTCCCGGTTCGGCATATTTGGTAAGTACCGTTCCGTCCGACGGACTCGAAATGATAGAGTTCTCTATTTGATTCTCAATCTGTGCCAACTGTGCTTCTATACTTGAACTCTGACCGTCCAGACTCTTGTTGTTGCTGCTTATCTGTTCTTCGGCAGCCGAAAGCTGCTGTTTTAAGACTTCAATCTGATAGTTTATTTCGTCGACTTGTTTTTCGGTAGCCGCATCAGCTTTAAGTAAGTCGCTGAAACGTTTCTTCTCCCGTTGCAGGTTGGTAATCTGCTGCTTTATAGAAGCCAATTGTCTCTTTTCGTCGAGCCATTTACTGCCTGTAGCCGACAGAGTGGCACACAACTGCTTCTTCTTGAGAGAAAGTTGCAAAGTATCGACAAATCCCAAATACTCTCCGGCTTTAACCTGTTTGCCCTCTTCGGCGTTAAACTCAATTAGCTCTCCTTGTGACTGTGCAGAAACAATGATTTCTGTAGTCTCAAAGATACCGGATGCATCATAGTCTGTACCTCTGTTTCCACAGGCATATAATAAGACAGATACTCCTAATCCTAATAAACAATGTATTTTCATATGGCTGAAGTTATTGTATTGCTAAAGTATTATCTATTGATTGTGTTTCTCAGTTCGTAGATGTTTTTCAGCATTTCCAGTTCGTGAGAAGAATGTTCTATTCTTGCCTTGTTTTCTTTTGTAATTTCCTGAAGCAGATTATTGACATCGATAATGCCATGCTCCAGTTTTGCTTCGGCAGCCCGGCGTACAGAAGTCCTTAATTTAATGATATCCGTATCATCTTCCATCATCTTGCGGTATTGTTCTATAGCTTCGGTTTCCTGGGCAGACTGTAGCCTGCTTTTGAAGATGAATGTTTCTCTTTCTGTTTCTATTCGTTTTTGGGCAATATCAAGTTTATTTTTGTCGGCCCTTAAAGTGTAAAACTTGCTAATATCCCATGTAAGCTTAACTCCTACTATCCCATAAAGTTTCATGTTGTGATAGAACATGCTGTTGAACAAATCATATCCCGGGTAACCATAGAAACCTTGTGCAAACAGACTGAGTTTGGGGCGGATACCTGCATTAAGCAATTTCTTCTGCACTTCGGCATGCTGCATCCGTAAAGAATAAAGGTTAAGTTCCGGACGCTGACTTTCATAAGTATCGGGCAATATAGCCGCAGGTTTTTGCAGTATGCTTATATCGTCTGTATCTTTACCTGTGAAGATGGCAAGCATTTGCTGATACCTCTTTCGCATGGATTTCAGTGCTGTCATGTCTTGTCTGGCTTGCAGAAATTCGGCCTGTACTGCATCTACATCCGATTTCATGGCTGTTCCGGATTTTCTCTGTGCCTCCAGTTTTCTGCAATTGTCCTGAAGCAAATTCTGCAGTTCCGCATTCAGCTTTATTTTTTCATCAAGGAGTAGGATACCGAAGAACAATTCATTAACACGACTTCGTATGGCATACATCTCTACATCAGTCTGTGCGGTCTGTATTTTTTCTTCAGCTCTTGCCAGTTCTTTTTGTGCCTTAATATTACCGCCGTCCCAGATTACCTGATTCATGTTGAGTGCAATCTTGTACTGGTCTTTTTCCATTCCTTTATAATCATATCCGTTGCTTGCCAGCATATTGCTCAACGCCTCTGGTAAATCGGCTACCTCCGACTGATATGAAATATCACCGCTGAATGAAAGTTGAGGCATATATCCCTTGTTGATATTCCTGATGTTATACTCGGAAGTCTGTTTTATCAAATCGTATTTTTTAAGGAGAGGGTAGTTGTACCTTGCCAGTTCCTGACATTCTTCGAGTGTGATCTGTGCCCATGCCGGATGGGATAGTGCCGTAATCACTATAAAAAACAAAATTACTCTGAATCTTCTCATTTTACAGCCTCCTGTATTTTATTAAATCTGAATACATAGTATTGATTGATGAAAATGTAATATTATTTTTCATACGGAAAAGAAATTAATGGAATAGGTTAGAATAATGCTCAGAATAATGTTCAGAACATATCTTTCCATTTACAGACAAGTTCTGCAACATTCTTTGCTTCAAACTTATCTAAAAGTCTTTTTCTGTATGTCTGTACCGTGTTCTGGCTAATGAACAGGATTTCTGAGATTTCCGGAGTATTCAGTCCCTTGGATATGAGAGTCAGTACTTCGATTTCTCTTTTTGAAAGTTCCGGTACTTTGCTGTAAGGCATTATCAGACTGCTGACCTTAAGCAAGCCGGAAAAAGATTCACTGAAATATTTTTTCCCGTTTTTTATTTCCTGTATAGCCGTTATTACATCCTTTATTCTGTCGTTTTTCGAAACGGCTCCATTGATTTTGTATTCAGAAAGTTTTGCAATAACCCATGGCTCCTCATGCATGGTATAAATAAGAATCTTGCACTTTGGCATATTGTCTGTAATGTATTCTATGGCCGAAAAACCGTTTTCATTTTTCAGCTCCAGGTCGGTAATGCACAAGTCGAAAGCATCCTTATCTGCAATTTCTCTTATCTGTGATACATTATCTATGCATGTACACACATTATTGCTGTCGGATGAAATAAGCCGGCTTATACCTTCTGCCACAATTGGGTGGTCGTCTATAATAAGTATTCTATACATAGTAATATTGTCGGATGAGTTAAACATTACAGCATGGATTTTATATCATCATACCATTATACAAGTTTGTTTCTTTACTTTCATTTCAAGCTTTTATCTGTTATCTGTCTGAATGCTGAACTTCAAGATAAATGTCTGCTGCTCGTCTGAAATTATATTTTCGGTTTCTGCATTTATAGACTTTGCGCGGTCTTTTACCGTGCGCAATCCGATACCGTCGTTGTAAACTGGCTTGTCATTTGTCCTGACTTTACCGTATCCGGATATTTTCAAAGTATATTGAATGCAGTCGCCCGTAATCAATTCCAATACAATTCTACTTACAGATGTATGCTTTACAATATTCATTGTAACTTCCTGGGTTATACGATAGACTTCGTATGCCACTTCATCGGGAATGAGTCTGTAATCCTTGTTGTCGGAATGAATAAACTCAATATCTATACCTGTACTCTTATTCATGTTCTTAGAATAATGGTCAAGAATCTCATTGAGAGCAAGTTTGCCGAACTCAGGCGGCATAAGCTCGTGAGATATGTTTCGTACATTATTCCTGAGTTGTCCGATATATTCCCCTATTTCTGCAATATCCTTGCCGGAGTCTGTACATTCTATTTTCATTTGCAGTCCAAGCAGGTCGTTGGCTATTCCGTCATGAAGTTCTTTTGCAAAGTATTTGCATTCTTCCTCAAGACCTTCGATATATCTTCTGGCAGAGTTAAGTTCATTTTCCTGTTTGAGAAGAGTGACTTTCTTTTCGGCTATACGTTTCTTGTAGAAAAAGAATAACACTAATATTATACAAACGGCAAGCAGGCATCCGGCACTTATTATGGTTTTTAATATCATAGTCTGATGCTTAAGCTGGTCTTGCTGCAACCGGGCTATCTGAAGTTCTTTTTCCTGAGTCTGATATTTTACGTTGAACTCGGCCATTTGTTTGGTAAGATTATGTTGTGCCAAAGTATCGGTCCACATACGTGCACTGTCCATGTATTGGTATGCCAGTTTTTCTTTTCCCAATGCATCATAGCATCTGGCTATCTGGAAAAGTAATGTCTTGGGCTCACTTCCTATATCTCTTTTTCTCAGCCACAGAAAATCATCGAGTGCTTTCAGGTAATTATTCCTGTTCATCTCGGCTGAGGCTCTTACTTGTATATAACCTATTGCAGGAATAGATGTTACAGACATTTCTTCAAGCAGCCTGTCCCCCATGTTTAAATAATACTCCACAGAATCGGGCTGTTCCGTCTTTTCGAAAACCCTGATAATAGAAGGCATACATCTCATCTTAAGATTGACTGAATTATCTTTATCATTGCATGCAATTTCCCATGCTTTTCTGATAGAGGCCTCAGCTTCATCAAGCTTGTTGAGCTCCGATTTGATAGCCGATCTGAATTGCCAGTAACTAAATTTTACGAACATATCATCGGTTTCTGTTGCATACCTTGTCGCCATTTCGTTATATTTTTCGGCCTCATCCAGTTGCCTTATATTAAAATAATATACAGATATGTTATTATAGATATGTGTAATCCAACTGTTGTCTTTATATTGTAAGGCTGTATTGAGAGCTTTATTATAGTAATAGATTGTAGAATCGTTTACATGTCTCTGACGGTACATGATGGCAAGGTCGTTATACACACTTATCTTGGTTTCGAGATTATCTATCCTGCCGATATAGTTCAATACATTCTTTTTCATTTCGAATGCTTCTTCTATTTTACCTATATATACCAGTAGAGTGGCCTGTTCATTAAGAAGTATAGGATATACATACGATTCTTTTACTCCCTTAGTAGAAAATGCACTGTCGAAAGTTTCCTGCGCTTCGCTGTATTTACCAATACTCATAAGGCTGGCCGCACGCGAGAAGTAACGTGAAAGGATAGTGTCTGTCGGCATTTTTTCTGCAAACATTGCAGTGAAATGAAATAGAATCAATAATAGTGTAATGTAACGATTCATGTCTGTTTTTTTTTGCAAAGATAGTGTTTTTTATTTATATGTGCATTCTGTTATAAATTTCAGTGAGTTACAGCTTTTAAGTTGTTCTGCAGGGATATCTGGCGCATATACCGTTGTCATTATATTTATGGTATCTCCAATGTCAGGATAACCGTACTCAGTTGTAGAACCATATCCTACCACTGTCTGGTCTTTCATTATATTATAAGCCAATCTTAATGGTGTTTGTGTCTTTTCTGTTATGAGTGCTTTGAAATATATTTCAATACCCAAAGGCTTATTCTGGCCGTTTATGATAGCCGTTTCAGGCAATTTTACATGAAGCAGTCTTATATCTGAGATTATTCTATATGGCAAGCTGTCGTTTGCAGTAAAAAGGATTTTTCTGTCTTTTATTTTTTCAGTATAAGTCAACGCTTCTTTCTCAGTCTTGTTTATAAGATCTTGCATCCCGGTAAATAAACCTAAGATATCATCCAGGCATATTTTTTCGCCGCTTCCCTTTTTACTGTAAATATCCTCTATCAGTCGTTTTATTTTATAATCTTGTTTTTCGTATATTTCTGGTATATCACCAAATAAACTATACTCAGATTCTGTGTTCTCCGGTTTCTTAAATACCAATATTACTGTTGATGTGATTATTGTGCATATTGCAATAGCTTCAATAACAAGCCTTGTAACAGGAATAGCAGAATTGTCAATGTAGTTTCCTTCCTTATTCATTTGCTTAATGTTTTTTGACGAATCTACAAAGTTTCTTATTTACGTTCTGTCACTCAAAATGGTGATTTTATATAGCTTTTTTATTATTGACTCATATTGCTATACAGAGTAATTGTCTAAAAATAATACACGGTATGTCTAATAATTTGACAGATGTAAATACAGTGATGTGCGCTAAGTTGCTGACTATCATTCGATAAAGTTTTTGGCATAGCTTTTGCTTTATGTTATACAAATAATGAACAAACAATTAAATTATAAAGCCATGATAAAGATTGAAAATTTAACAAAGAAGTTTCGTACAACAGAAGTTGAAACTATTGCATTAAACAAGGTTAGTCTTGAAGTCAATGATAAGGAATTTGTAGCCATTATGGGTCCATCCGGATGTGGTAAGTCAACCCTGCTTAATATCCTTGGCCTGCTTGACAATCCAACCGACGGAAATTATTATCTCGACGGAAATGAAGTCGGCCATTTGAAAGAAAAAGACAGAACAAATGTTAGGAAAGGCAGTATAGGCTTTGTCTTCCAGAGTTTCAATCTGATAGACGAGCTTAATGTTTTCGAAAATGTGGAGCTTCCTTTGACTTATCTTAAGGTTCCTGCAGAAGAACGTAAGAAAAGAGTCAGCGAGATTCTTTCAAGGATGAATATCAGCCATAGGGCAAAACACTATCCGCAACAGTTGTCGGGTGGTCAGCAGCAGCGTGTTGCCATAGCCCGTGCTGTAGTTTCCAATCCTAAGATAATACTTGCCGATGAGCCTACAGGTAACCTTGATTCAAAGAACGGACTTGAAGTAATGCAGCTTCTTACAGAACTCAACAAGGAGGGAACTACTATTGTAATGGTAACCCACAGCCAGCGTGATGCAGGGTTTGCAAGCAGAGTAATAAATCTGTTCGATGGTCAGGTGGTTTCTTCTATATCAGAAATGTAGTTTTTAGGAAATGCGTTTATTCTTAAGTACGGTATCGTAAGTGTAGTTTTTGTATTTATAATATCAGTATTTGTAAATCAGTATTTATAATATCAGTTAATATCAGTGATATAATTGATGTATCATCTGATTCTGCTATGTGATTTGCAAAGAACGCAAATGATACGTGTAAGTGATTTACTAATGTAATGTTTTTATGACAGCATGAAAAGAGCATTCAAAAGTTTATTCAGAAAAGGAGAGTCGAATGTAGTGAAGATACTTTGCCTTGGAATAGGTCTTGCCATAGGTCTTACTCTTATATGTGAGGTGATTTTCGAATATTCATACGACAATTTCATTCCCGGCCTGAAGGATACATATAGAGTAGAAGAGAATTTTAAGAATAAAAACAGTGACTGGGACAATTATTCACGTACTCCGGGTGCTGTGGCACCGGGTCTGAGAAAGTATTCTAGTGCCGTAGAGTGTGCTACAAGATTTACGCCTATAGATATGATGACTCTGCAGGATGAAAACAAGAATGAGTTTTCAGGAAGAGCATGGTTGTGTGACAGCACATTTTTCAAGATGTTTCCACGTAAAATACTTATGGGTGAGGATCCTTATACCGGTCTGGAAAAGTCTAATAATGCTTATATATCTTCAGATTTACTGAAAGTTGTAGGAACAGATATTATAGGAAAAACATTCTCCTGGAATAACTTTTCGAAAACAAGAATTACTATAGTGGGAGTCTTTGAGGCTTTCCCCGAAAATTCACAGCTTTATGGTATGGATATTCTAGTAGCTTTGCCTACAATATCACAGTTTTCTTACGACGGACGTAATAACTGGATAGGTAACGACAGATATTACTCATACGTAAGGCTTCAAAAGGGTACCGATCCTGATGAACTGAAAGGTAGTGTGGAAAGAATGATCAATGACAATGTTCCTGTTGAAGAAATGAAAAGGGCTGGTATAGAAGTGGCTCTTACCTTCAGGCCTATGAATGATATATATTTCTCAATAGAGTATAACAGGATAATGAATAGCATTATTCTTGCTTTCGGAATATTGATGCTTCTTGTTGCTGTATTCAACTATATATTACTTGTAATATCCTCCATGGTAAACAGAGCTAAGAGTATAGCGACTTACCGCTGTTATGGAGCCGTAAGTACTGATATATACAAGATGATATTATCTGAATCGCTTCTTCACGGACTTATTAGTTTAGTTTTGGCTGTTCTTATTATCTTCGCCTTGGGAGATTTTATACAGGAGCAGATGGCACATAGTCTGTCGGCACTCTTCACACCTTTTGCCATAGGAGTATGTATATTTATTACATTGGCTGTTATTTTATTATGTGGGTTCATGCCCGGATATCTTTACACCAGAATTCCTGTTACATATGCTTATAGGAGGTACTCGGAGAATAAGCGTTTATGGAAATTAGGATTACTTTCCGTGCAGTTTATGCTTACAGCGTTTTTTGTCGCAATTCTTACCGTAATCAGTCTTGAATATAAGGCTCTGACCGAATATGAAACAGGATTTGCATATAAAGATGTTCTATATGTAGACTGTGGCGGAGTAGATAAAACCGAAAGTATGCGTTTTATCGAAGCACTGAAGAAAAATCCGGAAGTTAAGGATATTACGTGGGGATATCAGTTTGTGGGTAATTCTTGTAGCGGAAACAATATCTATAATCCCGATACCGGTGAGGAATATATGAATATTGCCGATATGTATTGGGTAGGGACAGATTACCACAAAACATTTGATATACCTGTTATAGAAGGACAAGTATTCGATTATAGCTTGAATGATTCACTGTCACAACAGATAATGGTAAGCCGTAGCTTTGTGGAAAGGATGGAAAAACTTGCCGGTTGGGAAGGCTCGGCTATAGGCAAACCGGTTTTTATAACCGAACATGAGGGTATGTTTACTATATGTGGAGTATACGAAGATATACATTTGGGATCTCAGATTGCTCAGGCTACAGACAGCCGTCCTACTGTAATGTTCTCATCTTCGCGACCTTATGGCGGATATATTTATATACGTATGAACAATATGTCGCCCGAAAGTCTGGATTCTGTACAGAAGGTCGCAGATGCAACAATTTTTTCGCAGAACATATTTGTAAAGAGCCTTAACATTGAAATGCGGAACATTTACGATATGTTGTTGCATATACGCAATAGTGTAATGTTTGCCGGGTTAAGTATTCTTATTATTGCAATAATAGGTCTTGTGGCTTATATTCGTGATGAGATGTCGCGCCGACGTTCGGAAATTGCCATTCGCATAATTCATGGGGCACGTATTATTGATGTACAGAGATTGTTGCTCAAAGACCTGTCGAAGATTGCAATCCCTTCTGTTGTCTTGGGATTGTTGCTTTCATGGCATGTTAGCGAGTATTTATTACAGTTGTTTTCTGTAAAGATACCTCTGACTTTTGGACTGTTTGCCTGTGTGATGCTTGTTGTGACAATAGTGATTTATTCTATATCATCTTATCTGATATATAAGGTAGCATGCGTGAATCCAACGGAAAATCTCAAGTCTGAATAAGTTTTTTGAGTGTTGATTGCATTGCTGCTGTTACGAAAACGCAGATGCCTGTTTCAAACTAAATGTTTTGATAGACAGGTATCTGCGTTTTTATTTTTATTGTATTAATGAGAGAAATTTGAATTATATATGTATATTTTTTGTTTTTTATTAAGTTGTACATTGTACACTTATTTGTATCTTTGTATGGAAAGATGTTAACATTAAAATTTATATGATTTATGCACATTCTTGATAGAACACAGAAATATCATAAATTACACGTATGTTTTTATTTTATTCTGATATTATTATGTCAGAATATATTAGCACAGAATTCTCAAAATATAAAGATAACAGATATACCGTCATTGTCGAAGCTTCCTGTAAGCGCTGTTCATAGAGTGTTTCAGGATAGTGAAGGTTACATGTGGTACGGAACAGTAAATGGATTGTGCAGAGACGACGGATATCAGATAAAGGTGTTTCGCTCTGATTTTCATACTCCTGGTATAATAAATGACAATATAATTCAGTGTATATCAGAGTCGGATGATAATAAAATATGGTTTGGAACAGATCATGGCGCATACATTCTTGATAAGAAAGACTATATTATTACTCCTCTTGATACAAAACATCTGTCATCTTCATTTATAATTGCAATATGGAATTCAGATGGATATATGTGGGTTTCCATAAGTGGTGAGTTGCGTAAATACGATATGAAAGGTAATCTTGTTTATACTTACGAAATAAAAGACAAGAATGGAAATCCTTCTCATGTAAACGGTTTCTGTAAGTCGAGACAAAAGGAAATCTGGATAACAGTTTCCAATAGTGGTGTATTCAAATATGATTATGAAAAGAAAGACTTTTTCCCATTTAAGTATCCTTTATTATCATATAATCCGACATCAATAATTCAGGATATTAAAGAAGATTATTTCTGGCTTGGAACATGGGGAAATGGAGTGATAAAGTTCAATCCATGGACTTCGGAAAGTGAGGTTTATGAAAATTATTCATTACCTGAAAACAGTATCGGAGAGAAGGAATCTACCGTATTATATCTTGTACAAGATAGATTTAATGGTTTTTTATGGTTTACCACAAGATCTGATTTGATGGCTATGAGATATGACAAGGCTACTGATAATCTTATTCAGATAAGTCTGTCGGGACAATTGCAGCCGAAGAACAAGATGCTTAATGATGTTATATCCGATAAGAATGGTAATATATGGGTATCGGCTTTTGATATGCCAAGTATGATTGTAAGTTTTGGTGATAATGCTCCTAAAGAATATGATTTGGGAAGAATAACAGAGAGAGTAGGTTATAATCCGGCAGTGATGTCATTATGTGATGCAGGTGAAGGGAAAATATGGATGTCGCAGGAACGTACAGGTTTATGTCTTTATGATCTTGTTTCTGACAGGGTAGCGTTATATCAGGATTGCATGTCTACAAGAAAATTGCCTCTGTTTTCTGTAAAGCAGATGGCACAGTCGGAGTCAAAAGGGTGTGTATGGGTAATACCTGAAAATAAATCTCTTCTTTATAAACTTTCTCACGATGATATGTCTTTGTATTTGGATTATAAAATCGAATTGTATAGAGATTATTTCCATTATTTTACAAAGGTATGTGAGGATAATTATGAGAATAAAAATTTAGTCTGGATAGGTACCGACAATGGAATTATAGGGTATTCTCTAACTACTGACTCTATTGTATATGAAATACCTGAGTTGGGTAATGTTACATCTATAAAACCGGACGGCAACGGTTCTATATGGGTAGCTACATCTGATAGAGGTATTTATAAGATAAAAGGTAGAGAAGTGGAATGTAGCTTTCAGACTCCCAAATCTGTTTCTTGTATTGATATCTTAGACAATCAGTTATGGGCCGGAACATGCGAAGGTGAAGTGGTTATGTTTGATATTTATACAGGACAGATGAAAAACTTTACAGAATCATGTGGACTTAATGGAGATATTATAAACCAGTTGGTTGTGGATGTTTATAGACACATATGGATTTCTACAAACAGGAGACTTATAGAGTATAATCCGGCCAATAATTCCCAGTATTCTTATTTAACTTCCGATGATTCGTTTATGCTCGACAGATTTATTCCTACTGCCATGTGTATAGCTGAGAATGGAAAATTGCTTTTTGGAGGAATTCCCGGAGTATGCTCTTTTACTCCTTCCGACAGACTGGATAATACCGGAGGCAAATCTACTACGGTGATAACAGATATTATGGTAAAGGATGAGTCTGTCTTTTTCGATGATAAAGAAAACAGATTTATGCCGGGTGATAAGTTGGTCCTTTCTAAAAATGATAATAGTGTTACTCTCTGTTTTTCATCTCTTGATTATCTTAATTGTAGGAAAATCAGATATGCTTATAGAATGCAAGGGCTTGATGAGGAATGGAACTATACATCTGTTGGCGGAAATTCGGTAACATACAAGCATTTGCCTAAAGGTGATTATGTCTTTCAGGTGAAAGCTACAGATGAATATGGCGTTTGGAGTGATAATATTACAGCTTTAGAGGTGAGATGTCTGCCTGCTTTTTATGAGACCTGGTGGGCGAAACTTCTTTATTTTATATCGGCTGCTCTGTTAATTTCTTATATTGTTTACTATGATTTCAGAAAAAGGACAAAGAAGAATGAAGAATTATATTCCGACAGTGTAGAGTTATCGAAGATGCGTGAGTATCTCATGATGTCGGAATATAAAAACAATTCTGAAAATAAAAATAATATAGACAGACCGGATATTAAGATTACAGAAACAGAAATTGTACAACTTGATGAATTATTGCTTCAGAAAATTCTTAAGGCCGTAGAGGATAATATGGCAGAACCTGATTTCGATGTGTCTGTTTTGGCTGATAAGGTAGGAATGTCCCGTTCCTCACTTACAAGAAAACTTAAGTCGATTACTGGTCTTACACCACTTGAATATATCAAGAAAGTTAAAATGAAACATGCCAAGTTGCTTCTTGAAGATCATAGTAAGACTGTAGCCGAAATAGCACTTACCTTAGGCTATTTTAATAGAAAACATTTCACTCAGTGCTTCAAGGAAGAGTTTGGTGTTACTCCGAGTGAATATCAGAAAAGTGTTTTTGAAGAGCATAAAAAAGGGTAGTTTTGGTTCAAAATAGGGGTGAAAATGCGTAAAAAGCTACTCTGAAGCATTAAAACCCCAATATTGGTTCAAAAAACTTGATGGGTTGGATTTTACATTATTTCCTTTGTAGTGCTTAGCTGATGACGAATAAAATTTACCTGATAACTAAATAATAAGTAATAGTTTTATGAACCGTATTTACCTTTTGGCTGCAGCATTCATGGCTGCAGCTTCCCTCGAAGCTCAGACTGTAGAGAAAACTGCGAATGGTGTCAAGTTTTCGACTGCACAGCCTACTCTTAACGGAGAGATTATCTTTTACTCTCCTTCCATAGTTCGTGTAGTGAAGTATCCTTCGGCTCAGATGCCTGAAAAGAAAAGCTATCCAGTAGTAATGACACCTCAGGAAGTGGAGATTTCTTTCAAGCAGGAAGGCGATAACATTATTATGAAAACTGCCAATGTTATGGTGGCTCTTGATACTAAGACCGGACAAGTTGAGTATTCCAGACCTGATGGCGGAAAGCTTCTTTCTGAAAAACCTTATGGCACTAATTTCCTTCCACGCAAGGATGTCGATAAGGATTCATATACCGTAAGTCAGTCGTTCATGCTTCAGCCGGAAGAAATTATCTATGGCCTTGGACAAAGACAGATGGGAGTGATGAATCACCGTAATCAGCAGATTGAGCTTAGAAACGTGAATACTAATATCTGTATTCCTTACTTTACTTCTGAAAAGGGATATGGGGTGTATTGGGATAATCCGGCTATCTCTCAGTTTAATGATACTCCTTACGAAACGTCTTTCTCTTCACAGGTTGGATTGCTCTCTGATTATTATTTCCTGTATGAAGATGGTACAATGGATGGTGTTATTTCGTCTTTGCGCGACCTGACAGGAAAGGCTACCATGTTCCCTTTGTGGACAATGGGTTACTGGCAGTGCAGGGAAAGATATAAGAGTCCGGATGAACTTTGTGATATTCTCGACAAGTATCGTGAACTGAAAGTGCCTCTCGACGGTATAGTACAGGACTGGCAGTATTGGGGATGTGACTCCAACTGGAATGCCATGAAATTTATGAATCCACGATATATCAATAAAATTGGTGATAAGGAATGGATGAAGTATATTCCAAAGGGACATAATGCCGATGATGAGGCTGCAATGAAAAAAGAACCTCGTATAAAGAGTCCTCAGGAAATGGTGGATCACGTGCATAAGCAGAATGCTCATCTTATGATTTCTATCTGGGCAAGCTTCGGACCATGGACCGACCAGTATAAGGAACTGAAGGAAATGAATGCGCTTCTTCCTTTTGATACATGGCCAATGAATTCGGGTACTACTGTTTATGATCCGTTTAATGAAAAGGCGCGCGATTTGTACTGGAGATATCTTACACCTATGTATAATATGGGTATGGATGCATGGTGGACAGATTCTACAGAGCCCGACCATTTTAACGTGAAGGATAGTGACTTTGATCTTATGACTGCCGACGGTTCGTTCCGTTCTGTTGTAAATGCTTTCCCTCTGGTTACAAACAAGGGTATTTATCAGCATCAGCGTGAGGTGTCTGATGATAAGCGTCTCTTCCTTATGACACGTTCTTCTTATCTCGGACAGCATCACTATGGTTCGTTCAGCTGGAGTGGTGACGTGGTTTCAAGCTGGAGAACTATGCGCCAGCAGATCCCGGCCGGTCTTAACTATATGCTTTGCGGTATACCTTTCTGGACTACCGACCTTGCCGGATTCTTCGGATGGGAATATAACAACGACTGGAATAATGTGGCTTATCAGGAATTGCATGTACGCTGGTTCCAGTGGGGATGTTTCCAGCCTATGATGCGTAACCACTGTTCTTCTCCTATGATGAACGAAATTTGGTTGTTCGGTAAGGAAGGCGACTGGGCTTACGATGCTCAGAAACGTATTATTGAACTTCGTTACAGACTTCTTCCTTATATTTACAGTACTGCAGGTGAGGCTGTTCATAAGGATGGTGTAATGATGCGTCCGCTTGTAATGGATTTTACTTCCGACAGAAAGGCTATTCAGCTTGACGATGAGTATATGTTTGGACGTAATATTCTTGCCTGTCCTGTTACCGAGCCTTTATATACCAAGAAGGTTGAAGGAAACAAGGGTGTGACTATAGTTGATGATGTGGCTAAGGCAAGCAAACCATATGAAGTGTATCTTCCAAAGGGCAGCAAATGGATTGACTTCTGGACAAACGAAGTCCTTGAAGGTGGTCAGGATGTGAAGCGTGAATGTCCTATTTCTATAATGCCTGTTTATATCAAGGCTGGAAGTATTATGCCTCTCGGTCCGGCTGTGCAGTATGCCGAAGAAAAGAAATGGGATAATCTTGATATATGTATATACCCTGGAGCTAACGGAGAGTTTACTCTTTATGAGGATGAGTTCGACAATTATAACTATGAAAAGGGTATGTATTCCAATATCAAGTTTGTATGGAACGATGCAGAACGTACTCTTACTATTTGCGACCGTGAAGGTGAATTCCCTAAGATGTTGAAGAAACGTAACTTCAATATTACTGTGATGCAGCCTGGCAAACCTTCGGCAGAAAAGGTTATAGGTTCTGCCGACAAGAAGGTGCGCTATACTGGTAAGAAGATTGTTGTTTATATGAATTTATAATCAATTTTTAGGGAGAAAAAAAGCGGCCGCATCTTGAATGGAATGTCTCGTCAGACTCAATAAAATGACGAGACATTTTTTTATTTTGCCATAACAGTTTATGAGTAGTTGTGGGCAGCCTTGAGGTGTACTGAATTTAGTTGACAGGTTAATAATTAAAATCATATATAGGTTT
>artificially_reared_2__coassemble_96_pt1 | contig 60093 bp, 47 predicted proteins | sample artificially_reared_2__metabat2_high_PE_035 | metagenome-assembled genome bin artificially_reared_2 | reverse complement strand
TTGTCAATGACGGACAACTGTCTATTTTCTAATCTTATATCGAACTCACGTTAATGTTAGAATGTACAAAGTAAAATTGTTTTTAATGAAGTACTTTCAATACTTTTCAATTAGTTTGGTGGGTATATATTGGGTATTAATATGATATTTATAGTGGAAGTAGTCTTTATTATTCTAATGATAGATATATATAATATTTAACTTTAAATATTTATTGTATAAAGAGTATACCTGAGCGATGTTTTATTTTTTTATAAAGATTAAATTATATTAAGTAAAGTTACAGTGGAAATAAGGTGCTGAAAACTAGAAATTGTTGTCTATATCTATGTTTTATTAATGAATTTATTAAAAAAAAATCTTTATGGACTATGTTTTTAAATAAAATAATTATATTTGCAACGAAAAACAATAAATGTTTAAAAACAAAGTATTGAAAGTACTTTTGTTTTTTTATGCTAGTATAAAAAAAGAATAAGTTTGATGTATATTGATTCTTAACTGAATTGAATTCTGTTATTTGTTGAAAGTAAAATAATTGTGATAATTAGTTGTTTTTTTGTAAATAATGATTAGTTATAGAAACCTAATTTTATATCTTAATTAAATACTTTAGAGTACTATGAATGTAGTGTTGAAAATTAAAAGCAACCCAACTAGAAGATTGGTTCTTGTATCGGGTATGGTATTATCTATTATGCCGTATTCCCAAGTATTGGCTTCTAGTTCTGAGATTTTCTCGAAAGTCGAATCAATTGAAACCGTATCTCAATCTGTTGAAGAGTATGAAGGTGTAGTAATTGATGTTAATACTCAAGAACCTATTATTGGTGCTAGTGTTATGATTCAGGGAACAACAACAGGAGTTATTACAGATTTTGATGGTCGTTTTACTATTAAAGCTAAAGAGGGTGATGAACTTGTAATTTCTTATTTGGGATATAAGGATTATAAAGTGAAGCTATCAAAAGTAAAACTTTTGAGTGTTGAAATGTCTGAAGATGCCCAAGCTCTTGGAGAAGTAGTTGTTACTGCATTTGGCGTTGGTCAGAAAAAGGAATCAGTTGTTGGTGCTATTACTCAGGTTAAGGGTGGAGACTTGCAGGTTCCATCTGCTAACCTTTCAAACTCTTTTGCCGGTCGTATGGCTGGTGTTACAGCATTCCAAAGAGGTGGTGAACCTGGAAATGATGGCTCGAATTTCTACATTCGCGGTATCTCTACGTTTACAGCTACAAGCCCTCTTATTATTATCGATGGTGTTGAAGCATCATCTGGAGACCTTAATGCGTTAGATCCTGAAGTTATTGAAAGCTTTTCTATATTGAAAGATGCTACCGCTACTGCCATGTATGGTACGCGTGGTGCCAATGGTGTAATGATTGTTAAAACAAAAGGTGGAGAAAATTTAGAGAAAGCTATAATTAATGCTCGTATAGAAGGATATGTATCTATGCCGACACAAATACCTAAGTTTGCCGATGCTAATACATATATGAACATGTATAATGAAGCTGTAAACAACTATGGTACTGGCTCTAAATTATATTCTCAAGACTTTATGAACGGTGTAGCTGCAGGTCTTGATCCATATAAATATCCTAATGTAGACTGGTATGATGAATTGTTCAAGAATGCTACTATGAATGAAAAAGTTAACTTTAATGTTAGAGGCGGTAGCAAGCGCGTTGATTATTTTATCAATGCAAACTTCAATCATGAAACCGGTATGTTAAGGGGACGTAGTAACGAATTTTATTCTTACGACAATAATATTGATATCAAGCGTTATACATTCCAAAGTAATATCAATGCTCATCTTACAAGTACAGCAACTATATCCATGAATCTTGGGGTAGAATTAAGAGATACTCATGGTCCATCTGTTGATACCGGTGGTTTGTTTAGTGCTGTAATGAATAATAACCCAGTAGATTTTCCTGTGATGTATCCTTTGGGCTCATCTGTTGGTGCATGGGGTAATACAAGTGAATATTATAAGTGGGGCGCATATAATGGTGGAAATGTTGCCGGCTCATATAACCCTTTAGCAGAACTTACCAAAGGTTATAAGGATGGTTTTGCAAGTACTGTGAGAGCAAATGTAAAATATGACCAAAAACTAGATTTTATTACAGAAGGCCTTAGATTTAATGCTCTTGTTTCATTCAAGAATTGGGCTTCGACTACTACTAACCGTGATAGAGGATACAATAAGTATGAACTTGTTGATATGAATGATACTGGATATCTTTTGAATGTGTTGGGTGGTACTGAAGTCGGAACAACATTGGGAACTTCTAGAACCAACACAGGCGACCGTAGCTTCTATTTCCAGGCAAGTTTAAGCTATGACCGTACATTTAATGATGTGCATAATGTCTCTGCTATGGCTTTATACAATCAGGATCAATATGATAGCGCTGGTCCTACAGAAGATTTGATTACTACCCTTCCTCAAAGAAAAATGGGTGTTGCAGGACGTATCAGTTACGATTATGCTCATAAGTATATGGCAGAAATCAATATGGGTTATAATGGTTCTGAAAATTTTGCCGAAGGTCATAGATTCGGTTTCTTCCCATCTATAGCTTTGGGTTGGAATATTAGTGAAGAGTCGTGGTTTGCCAAGCTAAAGAATACTATACATAACCTTAAAATACGTGGATCTTACGGTTTGGTAGGTAATGCTGATAGTGGTACTAGATTTATGTATCTTCCTGTAGTAAATTTACAGAACAAAGGATTTGTTACAGGTGATGGTGACAATAATTTAACTCTAAATGGTCCAACTTTTACTCGATTTGAAAATAAAGATATATCATGGGAAGTTGGGTATAAAACAAATATAGGTCTTGATTTGGGTCTTTTCAATTCTTTGAACCTGAGCTTTGAATATTTTAATGAATTACGTAAAGATATTTTCCGCCAGAACTTGTCTGTACCTAATTATATGGGTGTAGCAAATGCACAGGTTTGGGGTAATTACGGTGAAATAAAGAACTGGGGTTTTGAATTGTCTGCAGATTATGGAAAGCAAGTAACAAAAGATCTTACTATACAATTTAAAGGAACTTTCTCATTTGCAAGAAATAAAGTCTTGAAAGACTCTCAGGCTTGGCATCCTGATTATCCGAACAAGAGTTCTATTGGACATCCATTAAATTCTCTAACAGGTTATGTATATGCCGGTCACTTGTTTATTGATGAGGGTGAAATAGCTAATTCACCAAGTCAGCAGATATCTGGAAATGTAGCTCCAGGTGATATAAAATATGTTGATATTCCAAATAAATATGGTGTAGCCGATGGTATTATCAACTCATATGATATGGTATATATGGGATATCCAACTGTTCCTGAAATTATTTATGGTTTCGGTCCAAGTATTAAATATAAGAAATGGGATTTCTCTTTCTTCTTCCAAGGTGTTGCAAATACTTCTTTGATGATGAGTGGATTCCATCCATTCGGTTCTTCAATAAACAGAGGTGTTCTGCAGTTTATAGCTGATGACTACTGGAGTTCAGACAATCAGAATATTTATGCATCATATCCTCGTTTGACAAAACTGGATCATGCTAATAATACAGCAAACTCTGATTATTGGTTGAGAAATGGTGCTTTCTTGAAACTGAAAAATGCTGAGATTGGTTATTCCTGGAAGTTCTTGCGTGTATACGTAAGTGGATCTAATTTGCTGACATTCTCTCCGTTTAAGTATTGGGATCCTGAAATGGGTGGTGGTAGTGGCTTGTCATATCCTACTCAGAGAGTATTTAATTTTGGTATTCAGATGAACTTTAAATAATAATTAAGATGAAAAAACATATGAAAAAATATTTTCTATATTTCTTTTTATTAATGGGTAGTGCTGCATTTACAGGATGTAATTATTTGGATATTGTGCCTGATGAACGTGCAGATGAGGCTGATGCATATAAAGATGTAGAAGCTGCAAGAAGATTCTTGTATTCTTGCTATGGATATATGCCAACTCCTAACCATTCTACAAACTCTTTGGATTTTATGACAGGAGATGAAGTTGTTACTGCTTTCGAACATGAAACTTTTGCAAATTTTCCAAAAGGGAATTTTACAGCGGCAAATCCTGTAATTTCATATTGGAATGATTTGTATGGAGGTATCCGTCAGTCATACAAATTACTAAATAATCTTGATAAAGTCCCTGGAATAGCTCAGTATAAAGATGAGTTCGTAGCAGAACTTAACTTTTTAATTGGATACTACCATATGCTGTTGATGCGTTGCTATGGTCCTGTTATTATTGTTAGGGAGGAAGTCGATGTAAATACAAATCCAACTGACTATTTAGGCAGAAGTCCACTTGACCAAACAGTTCAGTTTATTTGTGACCAGTTTGATTTGGCGATTAATTCCAAGGCTTTGCCGAACAAAAGAACAGGTGTTGATACTGGTAGAGCTACAAGATTGGCTGCAATGGCACTAAAAGCTTATACATTAATGTATTATGCATCTCCTTTATTTAATGGTAATACAACTTTGGCTGAACAGCTTAGAAATGTAGATGGTTCAGAACTAGTGTCACCTACTGAAGATAGGAAACGTTGGGAGACTGCACGTGATGCTTACAAGGTGGCTTTAGATGCTGCTCTTGCTGAAGGATATTCTTTGTTTGATACTGAAGTTCAGGCAATAACAAATAAATATCCGGAAAATGACAGATTGAGAATCTTGAGAGCTAATTTGGTTACTCGCGTTAAATATAATAACGAAGAGATTTGGACTAAGGCTGGAGATGAAGGTATATATGGTTTACAAAAGAAATCAATGCCATTTATTGATCAGCAGAATTATAACGGTGTAGCACCTACTATGAATATGATTAGACGTTTCTACACTAAAAATGGATTACCTTACAATGTGGATCCGGAAACAAAAGATTTGGATGAATTTGAGGTGGTTTCTTTAAATGAATCAAATTCTGTAGTTAATTTTGCTGATAATACTTCGGCTGTTGTTGCTAAAGCTGGAACTAAAACATCAAGATTGAATCTTGATAGAGAGCCTCGTTATTATGCTTGGGTTGCATTCCAGAATGGATATTATGAAGTTACTAATGCATCATACAATGCAGGATATACAGGTATGATTGATAATCAGGCTTTGGTAACTGATTTCCTTAAAAATGGTAATTGTGGACGAAAAGAACGTAATAACAACTATTCTCCAACAGGATTTTTAAATAAAAAAGGAGTACATCCTGATAATGAGTGTGGTAAAGGTTCTATAAGTTATAGAACTTACCCTTGGCCTATTGTTCGTCTTGCTGAGTTGTATTTAGGTTATGCTGAGTGCTTGGCTGAATGTGGTGATGCACAAGGTGCAATGGAAGCTGTAAATCCTGTAAGATTACGTGCTGGCATTCCAACTGTACAGGAATCATGGAATAAAGTTGGAATTGTTCCTGATGCAAAGAAAATGGTTGAGATTGTCCGTCAGGAGCGTCAAATTGAACTTTATTTGGAAAATCATAATTTCTGGGATATGCGTCGCTGGAAGTTAGCTGATAAGTATTTTGGACATAAACATACAGGTATGGATATTACTAAGAATAATATTGAGGAATTCTCAAAAGAAACAGAAGTTCCTTTCTTGAGAGAATTCCATGAAAATCACTGGTTATTGCCTATCCCTTCTTCTGATATCAATAATAACCATAATGTTGTCCAAAATCCAGGATATTAATTATTTATAATTTAATTTCAAGAGAACCGGCAACCCGGTTCTCTATTAATAAAAATACTATATGAAAAATTTACATAAATACATTTTGATGGGTTCCTTATTTCTTGGTTTAGGACTCACCTCTTGTAATGATGATGATGCGGTAGTAGTACCAACAGCAAATCTGGCTTCAATGAACTTTACTCATGAACCGGGTGAAGGGCAAATTACTATTAAATGGGATGTTCCTGCCGAAAATCCTGGATTTATGTATATGAAAATGGTATATACAGATCCTCGCGATAAGGTTACTAAAACAAAGACAATAAGTCCATACACAGAAGAAATAGTAATTCCTGAAACTCGTGCGAGATATAAAGACTCTTATAGCTTTACATTTACTCCGTATAGCGAAACTAATACTCCAGGACAGTCTTTTACATTAGATAAATGTTCTTCATTAGCTGCACCTGCAACAACAACAGTAGAACGAATAAAGTTAAGTTTGGCTGAGGTTACTACTAATGCAGCTGAACCATCAGAAGGTCCGTTGGCTAATCTTACAGATGGAAATACTTCTAACTTCTTTCATACTGCATGGAGTGTTGATAAAGGTGATAAACATTGGGTAGATTTAGATTTAGGTGAAGAGGTTACACGATTTGAAATACATACATGGAATCGTAATGGAGGTAGTAATCACCCTAAAGAAGTAAAGTTGTATAGACTTTCTTCTATGGATGATAATTCAATAGATATGGAAAATGGATATTTTTATCAATATACTCATCCTGCAACAGCTGCTGGAGCTGAGGCTCAGGTTATGTATCCTGCACAGAATGATGATGAAATGAGCCAGCCAGTAAGATATCTTAGATATTATGCTAAAAGTTCTGCAATCTTTTGGCATTTAGCTGAGATGGAAATAAATAAAGTTATTGTTCATGTTTACGATCCTGAAACAGACGAAACAGAAGTTGAATAAATTATATTATTAAGGGAGGCTTAATTTTTTAAGTCTCCCTTAATTTTGACTATATTTATTGTCATAAATGCTTTGTTCAATCTTTTTTACAGTGAAAGTTTATGTTATGTGTATTTGTGTTGTCTTTAATTTTATTTGAAATATCTCGTTCTTTTTTGTAGTACAATTATCTGAAAATATCTTTGCTCGTAATTGTATTATGAAGTTTATGTACTTTTATTGTTTGTACTTTTATGTTTTTGTAGTAATTTTGCAATGTTACTTTATGTTTTTAATTTAAATAAGTGTATTAATACTATGATTAAAAAACTTTTTATAAATATTACTTATTGCTTAATCCTATGTTTTACCTTTGGTAATACAACTTTTGCGACAAATGTTTGTATGAATAATTACTCAAGAACAATATCATTATCCGATTATGGTATTAAACCGGGTAATAGTAAGTCTTTTGGGTACAAACTTTTTAAAGCTATTGAGAAAATTAATGCCGATAGAAGAGGGGATGAGAATATAGTTTTAGAACTGCTTCCTGGTACATATCATTTCTATCCTTCCGAAAAATTGAAGAGAGAGTATTATATATCTAATCATGATCAGGATAATCCTAAGTTTGTGGGAATTCCTATTGAGAACATGAATAATATTACCATTGACGGTAATGGTGCACAACTCATCTTTCACGGGGTAATGCTTCCTCTTTCTGTTGTGAATTCACAAAACTGTTGTGTTAAAAATCTGAGTATTGATTTTGAAAATCCTCATATATTTCAGATTGAAGTTGTAGAGAATAATGGTTCGGAAGGACTTGCTTTCCGTCCGGCTAATTGGGTAAAATACCGTATTACAAAAGATTCTATTTTCGAAGCGTACGGTGAAGGATGGACTGCACGTCCAAGCTCGGGTATTGCATTTGAGAAGGATACCAAACATATTGTGTATAATACAAGTGACTTGTTTTATTCGACTAAGGGCGTTTATGAACTAAAAGACTATTATAAGAATCATAAATGCGGGCAGAATAGTTGTTACCATAACGTTAGTGCTAAGGTTAATAATGGTGACGAGTGTAAAAAAACAGAAAATGGTGACAGGTGTGACGGTTGTGACGAAATTTATTCAAAGAAAGTTTTTTATGCACCCAACTGGAAAGATGAGAAGAAAGCACTTGTTCCTGGTACTGTTATAGCAATGAGAACGTGGGATCGTCCTACACCAGGAGTATTTGTCTCAAATTCAAAGGATGTAACTTTTAATAATGTTAAGGTTCATTATTCACGCGGTATGGGACTTTTGGCTCAGGTTACAGAAAATATTACACTCGACGGATTTTCTGTCTGCCTGAAAGGTGATGATGACAAGAGATATTTCACAAGCCAGGCCGACGCAACTCATTTCTCGGGATGTAAAGGCAAGATAACTTCAGTAAATGGTCTTTATGAAGGTATGATGGATGATGCCATTAATGTGCATGGGACATATCTTAAGGTTGTAAAGCGAATAGACGATAATACACTGGTGGGAAAATATATGCACGGACAGTCCTGGGGATTTGATTGGGGTTTTGCAGGAGATGAGGTACAGTTCATATCTTCCCGTACTATGGAACTGCTTGATGGTACCAACAGAATTAAGTCTATTACTCCATACGATAAGAATGTAGTATTGGGAGCAAAGGAATTTAAAATAGTATTTGAAAATCCTGTTGATAAGATTGTATCTGAAAATGGAGAATTTGGTATAGAGAATCTGACATGGACACCTGAAGTTTATTTTGCAGGAAATGTTATCCGTAATAATCGTGCCCGTGGCTCGTTGTTCAGTACTCCTAAAAAAACAGTGGTTGAAAATAATGTATTCGACCATACTTCAGGTACAGCTATTTTGCTTTGTGGTGACTGTAACGGATGGTTTGAAACAGGTGCATGCCGGGATGTGGTAATCAGAAACAATAAGTTTATTAATTCTCTTACAAGTATGTTCCAGTTTACTAATGCTGTTATATCAATCTATCCTGAGATTCCGGATCTTAAAAATCAGATTAAGTATTTTCATGGAGGAAAGAAGGGAGCAATACAGATTGTGGATAATGTATTCGAGATTTTTGATGCTCCTGTTCTTTATGCAAAATCGGTGGACGGACTGGTGTTTAAAGATAATATTATAAAGGTGAACAATGAATATAAACCTTTCCACTGGAATAAAAGCCGTTTTCTTCTTGAAAGGGTGAATAATGCAGAAATTGAATAATTTAAGTGATAAAATAAGCTGGAAAATAGTATTTCTTAATTAAACAAATCTCAGTAAACCGGAAGGAAAATATTTGTTATAGGAAATTTTAATTCTTAAATAAAATACAATTAATACATGAAGAAAGTTCTTTTTGCATGTGCTGTTGCTTCTACCATTACATTGAACGCACAGCAGACAGCTTTGGGCGGTTTTGCATATTCTGAGGAGGCAGCTCCTACGGGTAAGGAATGGGAATCGCCTCAGCAGCTTGCTCTCAATAAGGAGCAACCGCATACATGGTTTTTTACTTTCCAGGATAAGGAGAGTGCAAGACGTATATTGCCCGAATTTAGTGATTATTATCAGTCGCTCAACGGAGTGTGGAAGTTTAATTGGGTTGGAAATCCTGAAGAACGTCCTGCTGATTTCTATAAACCTGAGTTTGATGTTTCTGCTTGGGATGATGTAGATGTTCCTATGCACTGGAATGTGGCTGGTATACAGAAGGATGGAAGCCTGAAGTATGGTACTCCTATTTATGCTAACCAACCTGTTATCTTCAAACATACTGTTGCTGTAGGCGACTGGAAGGGCGGAGTGATGCGTACCCCTCCAACCGACTGGGTTACTTACAAGCACAGAAATGAGGTGGGCTCATACAGACGTACTTTTACAGTTCCTGAAAGTTGGGAGGATAGAGAAGTTTATATCAATTTTGATGGTGTGTCTTCTTTCTTCTATCTTTGGGTAAACGGCAAGTATGTTGGCTTTGCCAAAAACTCAAGAAATACTTCTTCGTTCGATATCACAAAATATCTGAATAAAGAGGGTGAAAATGTAGTGGCTGTTGAGGTTTACAGAAACTCCGACGGTTCATTCCTTGAAGCTCAGGATATGTTCCGATTGCCAGGTATTTTCCGTACTGTATCTCTTACTTCTACTTCAAAAGTTCAGGTACGCGATTTAAGAGTTCTTCCTGACCTTGATGCTGACTATGTTAATGGTACAGTTACTGTAGAAGCCGACATCAGAAATCTTGGAAAGAAGGATGTAAAAGGTTACTCGGTTTCTTATTCTGTTTATGCCAATAAGCTTTATTCTGATGAGAATACTCTTGTAGAAGGTGTTTCGACTACTGTTCCTCTCGAAAAGATACTTAAAGGTGATAGCTTTACTTCTACAGCAACAATCAAGTTTGATAATCCTCAGAAATGGTCGGCTGAAGCTCCTTACAGATATACTCTTGTAGGTGAAATGAAAGATAAGAAAGGACGTGTAGTGGAAACTTTCTCTACCGGATTCGGATTCTGCAAGGTTGAAATCAAGGATACTCCTGCTTCGGAAGACGAATTTGGTCTGGCCGGCAGATATTATTATATAAACGGTAAGACTGTAAAACTTAAAGGTGTAAACCGTCAGGAAATTCATCCGGCTACAGGTAATGCTATTACTCACGAACAGATGGAAGAGGAAATCATGATAATGAAGAGAGGTAACATTAATCATGTGCGTAACTCTCATTATTCATGTGACCCTCACTGGTATTATCTTTGCGACAAATATGGTATTTATCTTGAAGATGAGGCCAATCTGGAAAGTCATGAGTATTATTATGGTGATGCATCATTGTCGCATGTTGATGAATTTAAGGATGCTCATGTAGCTCGTGTAATGGAACTGGCTCATGCTCATGTAAATCATCCTTCTATTGTTATATGGTCGCTTGGTAATGAAGCTGGTCCGGGTAAGAACTTTGTGGCTGCTTATGAGGCTATTCATAAGTTCGATCCTTCGCGTCCTGTACAGTATGAAAGAAACAATGATATAGTTGATATGGGTTCAAACCAGTATCCTTCTATTGGATGGATGAAGGGAGCTGTAACTGGTAAGTATGATATCAAGTATCCTTTCCACGTTTCGGAATATGCTCACTCTATGGGTAATGCAGTGGGTAACCTTATTGATTACTGGGAGGCTATCGAGTCAACTAACTTCTTCTGTGGTGCAGCTATCTGGGACTGGGTTGACCAGGCTCTATATTATTACGACCGCAAAACAGGTGACAAGTTCCTGGCATATGGTGGAGACTTTGGAGACAAACCTAATAGCGGTATGTTCTGTATGAACGGTATTCTGCTTCCCGGACACCAGCCTAAGCCTGCATATTATGAAGTAAAGAAGGTTTATCAGAATATAGGTGTAAAGGCAGTAGATATGACTAAGGGCCAGATTGAAATCTTCAATAAGTGCTATTTTACTCCGCTTGTAGGATATAAGTTGGTATGGTCTCTTTACAAGGATGGAAAGAAGATTAGTGAGGGTGATGCATTCAAGGCTCCGCGCAATATTGTAGGTCCTCGTGAAAAAGCTGTTTATGGAATTCCTTACAAATATGATGAACTTGAAGAGGGTAGTGAATATTTTGTGAAAGTACAGTTCCTTTTGGCTAAGGATATGCCTTGGGCAAAAGCAGGATTTGTACAGATGGAAGAACAGCTGCTTGTTAAGGAGGCTGGTGTAAAACCTTCTATGGCATCTGTTTGTGCTTCTGGAAACAGACCTGAAGTAAATGAAGATTCAGATTTTACAACTGTAAGAGGTAACGGATTTGTTGCTAAGTTTGATAAGAAGGAGGGTACACTTTATAGTCTCGAATATAACGGAAGAAAAGTTCTTGTAGACGGAAAGGGTCCTAAGATAGACGGTTTGCGTGCTCCGGTAGATAATGACAACTGGGCATATCGCCAGTGGTTTGAAAAAGGCTTGCATAACCTTAAGCATAAAGTTTTAGGCTATTCATGGATTAATGCCAAGAAAAAAGGTGACAATACAGTTCAGCTTATGTTTACTGTAGAGTCTCAGGCTCCTAATGCCGCAAGTCTTGAAGGTGGTACTTCGGGAAGATATACTGTAAAAGAATATACTGACAGAAAATTCGGTCCAAGTGACTTCAAGTTTGTGACAAACCAGATTTGGACTGTTTATCCTGACGGCTCTATAGAACTTCAGTCGGATATTACTTCAAATGATGAATCGTTTGTATTGGCTCGTTTGGGTTATTATATGCAGGTTCCTTCAGAACTTCAGAAGTATACTTATTACGGACGTGGCCCTTGGAACAACTATAACGACCGTGAAACAGGTTCTTTCATCGAAATGTACAGCAGTACAGTAAAAGACCAGTTTGTAAACTTCCCTAAACCTCAGAGTATGGGTAACAGAGAGGATGTACGCTGGTGTGCCCTTACTGATGACAGAGGTAATGGTGTGGAATTTATTTCAGGAAAAGAAATGTCAGCTTCGGCATTACCTTGGTCGGCTATGGAAATGACTTTGGCTCCGCATCCATACCAGTTGCCTGAATCTACAGCAACTCACTTGCATCTTGATTTGGCGGTTACAGGTCTTGGAGGTAATAGCTGTGGCCAGGGTGGTCCGCTTGAACACGACAGAGTTAAGGGAAGCAGCCATTCTATGAGTTTCATTATCCGTCCGGTTTCAGGTTCTGCATTTACTGAAACAGCTAATGTATCTACATCTGGTGAAATTCCATTGTCGGTAACACGCTCACGTAACGGATTTGTTTCAATAAGTTCTGAAAAGAAAGGTGCACAGTTTGTTTACACATTAAACGGCAAGAAGAAAAAATATGATTATACCGAACCGTTCAATTTGCGTGACGGTGGTACTGTAACAGCTTACTATAAGGATAATGCTAATGTTTCTTCTACAATGACATTCGAAAAGATTGAAACAGTTCCAATGGAAGTTGTATATACATCGAGCGAGGAAGTAGGCTATGGTGATGCCAAGAATCTGGTGGATGGAAATCCAAGTTCTATCTGGCATACTATGTATTCTGTAACTGTAGCCAAATATCCTCACTGGGTTGATTTCGATGCCGGTGAAGAAAAGAATATCAAAGGATTTATCTATACACCTCGTCAGGATGGTGGCAATAACGGTAATATCAAGGATTATACTCTTCATGTAAGCTCTGATGGCAAGAACTGGGGTGAGGTTGTAATTAAAGGCAGTTTCGAAAACAACAGCAAACCTAAACGAGTTATGCTTGAGAAACCTGTCAAGGCACGTTATATCAGATTTACCGGTATAAGCTCTCAGAATGGCTCTGATTTTGCAAGTGGTTCTGAATTTACTGTAATAGCTGACTGATAGATATCATAATTAATGTTAAATCGCGGTATGGATTGTGTTATGCGTCCTGCCGCGATTTTTTTTTGCCGGTAGTATTCAGAATTTGCCTGTATAAGGCAGTCAGATCTCTATACAAATTGTTTGTAATACTCATTTCTAAATGTTTACTGCTCATTTTTAATTGTCAACTATATTCTGTAACTTTGCGAAAAATATATTCATATTTATTTATGGGAAAAGGAAAACTTGCTAAATTTGCAGATATGGCGGAATATCCGCATGTGTTTGAGTATCCGTACTCGGTGGTAGATGAAGTGAACTTCGAAATGAAGGGTAACTGGAATAAAGATTTCTTCAAGAACGACAATCCTATCGTACTGGAATTAGGTTGCGGAAGAGGAGAATATACAGTAGGACTTGCAAAAAGATATTCCGACAAGAATTTTATTGGTGTAGATATCAAGGGAGCACGTATGTGGACAGGTGCAACTGAGGTCCTTAATGAAGGATTGAAGAATGCCGCTTTCCTTCGAACAAATATAGAGATAATAGACCGTTTTTTTGCTCCGGGAGAAGTTAGTGAGATATGGCTGACTTTTTCCGACCCACAGATGAAAAAGGCAACAAAGCGTCTTACTTCTACTTATTTTATGGAAAGATACAGAAAGTTCCTTGTTCCCGATGGAGTAATTCACCTCAAGACAGATAGTAATTTTATGTTTACATATACCAAGTATATGATAGAGGCCAATAATCTTCCGGTAGAGTTCATCACCGATGATCTGTATCATTCCGGTATGGATGATGATATCTTGAGTATCCGTACTTACTATGAACAGCAGTGGCTGGACAGAGGACTTAACATTAAATATATCAAGTTCCGTCTGCCTCAGAATGTTGAGCTTAAGGAACCAGATGTAGAAATTGAGCTTGATGAATACAGAAGCTATAACCGCAGTAAGAGAAGCGGATTGAAAACAAGCAAGTAAATAGATAGAAAGAATAACAAAAACATTAAAAAATGACACTATATCCTAATTTAATCCTGGAAGCATTGTCTACTGTACGTTATCCGGGAAATGGAAAGAATATTGTTGAGGCTGAGATGGTAGCCGACAACATTCGCATCGATGGCATGAAGGTAAGTTTTTCTATAATCTTCGATAAACCGACAGATCCTTTCATGAAATCTGTAGTAAGATCGGCAGAGACAGCTATTCATACCTATATATCTAAAGAAGTAGAAGTGGAAATATCTACAGAAAGCAGACAGGCTGCACGCCCTGAACCGGGTAAACTTCTTCCTCAGGTGAAGAATGTTATTGCTGTTTCTTCAGGTAAGGGTGGAGTAGGAAAGTCTACCGTTGCTGCTAATCTGGCCGTAGCTTTATCAAAACTTGGATATAAGGTAGGATTGCTCGATGCAGATATATTCGGCCCGTCGGTACCTAAGATGTTCCAGGTAGAGGATGCACGTCCGTATGCAGAAGAAGTTGGAGGAAGAGATTTGATAGTTCCTGTAGAGAAATACGGTATAGAACTTCTCTCAATAGGATTCTTTGTTAGTCCGGAACAGGCTACATTGTGGCGTGGAGCTATGGCAAGTAATGCTTTGAAACAGTTGGTTGGTGATGCCAAGTGGGGAGAACTTGATTATTTTGTTCTTGATACGCCTCCAGGAACGAGCGATATTCATCTTACTCTTCTTCAGAATTTAGCTATCACAGGTGCTGTTATAGTAAGTACACCTCAGGAAGTAGCTTTGGCCGATGCGCGTAAAGGTATTAATATGTATCAGAACGATAAAGTCAATGTGCCAATTTTAGGACTTGTAGAAAATATGGCATGGTTTACCCCTGCAGAACTTCTTGAGAACAAATATTATCTCTTTGGAAAGGAAGGTACCAAAAGATTGGCCGAAGAATTGAATGTTCCTCTTTTAGGGCAGATTCCTATTGTTCAGAGTATATGTGAAGGTGGTGACAACGGTACTCCTGTTGCCTTGAATGAGGATTCAATAACAGGTCAGGCTTTTATAGAACTTGCTAAGAATGTGGTAGAGCAGACCGAAAAGCGTAACGCTGAAATGGCTCCTACACAGATAGTGGAAACCCATAAATGACAGTCGGGTTTACACGGAAATTTTTTAGAATTTCAGAAATGATATTTTTAACAATAGCCGCTATATGAAAGATGAAATAAAGAAAGCATGCGAAGTCATGCAGAAAGGTGGAGTAATTCTTTATCCTACAGATACAGTGTGGGGAATCGGTTGTGACGCAACCAATGAAGAGGCTGTGAAAAGAATCTTCGAAATAAAGAAAAGAGCAGACAGTAAGGCTATGCTTGTATTGGTTGACAGTCCGGTGAAAGTGGATTTCTATGTTCAGGATGTTCCTAATGTGGCCTGGGATTTGATAGAAATGACAACAAAGCCTCTGACAATTATTTACGACGGTGCCCGTAATTTAGCTTCCAATCTTATAGCAGAAGACGGCAGTGTAGGTATAAGAGTTACATCAGAAGAATTTTCAAAGCAGTTGTGTTTCCGTTTCAGAAAGGCTATAGTTTCTACGTCTGCTAATATCAGCGGACAGCCGGCACCTGCAGTTTTCAGTGAAATCAGTGATGAGATAAAAAATGCAGTAGACTATATTGTAGATTATAGAAGAGATGAAAAGGGACCGGCTAAACCTTCAAGTATAATTAAATTAGGCAAGGGAGGAACTGTGAAAATAATAAGAGAGTAACACCTCCCGGCTCTCTTATGCAAAAAGAACAATTAGATGGAAACAAACGAGAAATTTTCTCTAATGCAGAAATTTCTGAAATGGAGAGAAAAACATATAACAGATAAGCAGTTTGTGCTTATTCTTAGCTTTCTGGTAGGTATCTTTACTGCTCTTGCAGCTTTTGTACTAAAGTTCCTCGTAGAGTATATCAAGGAATTTCTTACAGAAAATTTTGATAATACCGGAGCCAACTGGTTGTATTTGGTTTATCCTGTAGTGGGTATTTTCCTTACCGGATTATTTATAAGAAATATTGTCAGGGATGATATCAGTCATGGTGTTACCAAAATTTTGTATGCAATATCCCGCAGACAAAGTAGAATAAAAAGGCATAATGTATGGTCGTCTGTCTGTGCTTCTGCCATTACTATCGGATTCGGTGGTTCTGTAGGAGCAGAAGCTCCTATTGTACTTACCGGTTCGGCTATAGGTTCTAATTTAGGAAGTGTATTCCGTATGGACCATAAAACTATGTTGCTGCTTGTGGGATGCGGTGCGGCCGGTGCTGTTTCCGGCATATTCAAAGCTCCTATTGCCGGACTGGTGTTTACTCTTGAAGTGTTGATGTTCGATCTTACAATGGCTTCGCTGCTGCCTTTGCTTATATCCAGTGTAACTGCAGCATGTATGTCGTATGTACTTACAGGAACAGAGGCGATGTTTCAGTTTCATCTTGATTATCCTTTTGCTCTCGAACGTATACCATACGCTATATTCTTAGGTATTTTCTGTGGTCTGATAGCATGGTATTTCACACGTTCAATGAACTGGATAGAGAATATTTTTCGTCGTTATTCAAGTCCTTATTCCAAATTCGTTTTTGGAGCAATAATGCTAAGTGTACTTATTTTCCTTTTCCCGCCTCTTTATGGTGAAGGGTATGATACTATAACATTGCTTCTTAACGGAACTTCGAGCACAGACTGGAATACCGTAATGAATAATTCGTTTTTCTATGGAAACAGTAATCTGCTTGTAGTGTATTTGTTGCTTATAATACTGTTTAAGGTTTTTGCCTCAAGTGCTACAAATGGTGGAGGCGGATGTGGCGGTATTTTTGCTCCAAGTTTGTTTTTGGGATGTATTGCCGGTTTTGTATTTTCATATCTGTGTAATGAGTTTAATATAGGCAATACTTATATTCCTGAAAAGAACTTTGCACTTATGGGAATGGCCGGACTTATGTCGGGAGTGATGCATGCACCGCTTACCGGGGTATTCCTTATAGCTGAGCTTACCGGTGGATACGGACTGTTCCTGCCGCTTATGATTGTTTCTGTGTCGGCATATCTGACTATTAAAGTATTTGAGCCTCATAGTATTTATTCAATGCGTCTTGCCAAAAAAGGTGAACTTATAACTCATCATAAAGATAAGGCCGTGCTTACTATGATGAATATAGAAAGTATAATGGAAAGTGATTTCCTGACAGTACGCCCGGATATGGATTTAGGACAGATGGTAAAGGTAGTTTCAAAATCAAGCAGAAATATATTTCCGGTTGTGGACGTTAATGATGAGCTCATCGGACTCGTTAATCTTGACGATATTCGTAAAATAATGTTCAGACAGGAATTGTATCACAGATATAGGGTGGAAAGTTTTATGACTGTTCCTGCCGCCAAACTGATTACCACAGATTCGATGGAGGAGGTCATGGGTAAATTTGACAAGACCAGTGCCTGGAATCTGCCTGTAGTAGACGAAGATAATAAATATAAAGGTTTTGTCTCTAAATCCAAGATGCTTAACACTTACCGCCAGGTGTTGGTTGACTTCTCGGCTGAATAAGTTTTATATAGCAACTTTATTGTGAAATGAAATAAATATGGAAAAGAAAGATTTACGTATAGTATATATGGGTACTCCTGAGTTTGCTGTGGAGAGTCTGAAGCGACTTGTAGAGGGAGGATATAATGTTGTGGCTGTAATAACAATGCCGGATAAGCCTATGGGACGTCATGGAAGTGTTTTGCAGCCAAGCCCGGTAAAACAGTATGCCGTATCACAGGGACTGAAGGTTCTTCAGCCTGAAAAGCTGAAAGATGAGGCTTTTGTAGAGGAGTTGAGATCACTTAAAGCCGACTTGCAGATTGTGGTTGCCTTTAGAATGCTTCCTGAAATAGTGTGGAATATGCCGCCAATGGGAACATTCAATCTACATGCTTCGTTGTTGCCTCAATATAGAGGAGCAGCTCCTATAAATTGGGCAGTAATTAACGGTGATACAGAAACTGGTATCACAACATTCTTTTTGAAACATGAAATTGATACTGGTGAAATAATAGATCAGGTAAAAGTCCCTATTGCAGATACAGATAATGTAGAAGTAGTTTATGACAAACTTATGATGCTTGGAGGTGACCTGGTATTGAAAACAGTAGATGCTATACTTGAAGGTAATGTTAAGACAATACCTCAGGAAGAACTGGCTAATATAGAAGAATTACGTCCGGCACCTAAAATCTTTAAGGAAACATGCCGTATCGACTGGAATGCAGGAGTAAAGAAAGTATATGACTTTGTGCGCGGATTATCTCCATATCCGGCAGCCTGGACCGAATTGAAACAAGATGAAGCCGCTCCTGTAATGCTGAAGATATATGAGACCGAAAAAATATTCTGTGAACATAACCATCGGCCGGGAACTGTTGTTACAGACAATAAAACCTATCTGCATGTAGCTTCAACCGATGGATATGTTAATATACTCTCATTGCAACTCGCAGGTAAGAAGAGAATGCCCGTTGCCGATTTCCTCAGAGGATTTCATGGTTCCGACAACACTGTTCTGATTTGATACAGATGTTTTCAGTACTTTCCATTCGGCTTTGGTATTGGCTCCGCTATTGTAGATAATCTTAAAGCCTTTGCATTCTTCTTTACTATATTCAGGAATGCTTGAAAGTGTATAAGATACTACACCCCAATATTTTGTTTGTCCGAAATCGGAATTTTTGTTGTGCTTTAGTTCAACTTCCAATAATCCCTCATCGTCTATCTTTGTATTTTCTGTAAGAAGCAAACTGATGCGGTGAGGGATTGTTTCATCCTGTCCGTCGATATTGAACTGGATATTCAGATGTTCTTTGCTGATAGACGTACTTGTAATCTGTATGTTGTCATTTCCGAAATTTTCAATAGGTTCGGTTCCGGATTTTCTGGTATCATCAGCATTCTTTGTAAGTACCTTGTACAAATCGAAAATGTTAACTTCTTTAGCTTCTGATTCGGTGAGGTTTCCTTCTTTTTCATCTGGAAAGTTTATATTTACAAGAACCCTCTGGCCCACACTGTCGGCATCATTTGAACTAACGGCCGATGGGTTTTTAGGTATCAGCAGACCATAAGTATCGGAATCAATACTCATGTTTTCTGTACTTACAACAGTCCCCATAGTAGGATAAACCGAAGGATATGGCTCATTGTCGAGGCAAGAAGTTAATGCAGAACTAATTGCACAAGACCCTAATATTAGAAATAGAGATTTTTTTAGTTTCATTTTTTATTTTATTTATTGTTTTATAATCAGTTATAAATTCTTTAAGAATTCTGTTCTATAAATGATTTTTTTGATGTAAAACTGCATATTATAAATGTTAAATTATCGGAATATAAAAAATACTGTCAGATGATGCAGTATTTTTGCATCCAATCCATTTCTTACTTAGAAACGGATTATTAAAAGTATTGTGTTAATATAGAATGACAGAAGTTTAAGGTAGAACATTAATCGAGATATGACAGAAGAAGAATTAGCACAGAAATGTATTGAAGCCGACCCGAAAGCAAGAAAACAACTTTATGAGTTGTATGGAGGGCAGTTGTTGGCTATTTGCCTTCGTTATATCAACGATAAGGAAACTGCTCAGGATGTTTTTCATGATGGGGTGATTAGAATTTTCCAGTCGATAAATCAGTTTAAGTATATGGGAGAAGGATCACTTAAAGCATGGTTGTCGAGGGTTATGGTTAATGAGGCACTTGGATTTCTGCGAAAAAGAAATACTCAGTTACAACAGGAGGTGCTTCTTGAACAGCTTCCTGATACGCAGACGGATGAAGATTGCGATGTAAATGCTATACCACAGAAGGTTTTGCTTAAGTTTATAAGAGAATTGCCGGAGGGGTATAGAACTGTATTTAATCTGTTTGTGTTTGAAGAAAAAAGCCATAAGGAAATAGCACAGATGCTTGGCATATCCGAACACACTTCTTCATCTCAGTTTTATAGGGCTAAGACCCTGTTGATAAAAAAAATAAATGAGTATAGAAGTAAACTTTAAAATTATAAATGTTTTTATAGTTATCTGTAATTGAAAATTAGTAACGACAATATCAAAGACAATATCATAATATGAACAGCGATAAAAGGTTTAATAACGATAAATGGACAGATAGTCTTCGGCAACGGATGGATAACTATTCGGAGCCGCTTCCTGTTGGCTTATGGGAAGAAATAGAAGCCGAAATGTCTGAATTTGATATTAGAACAGATTCTGAAACTTTTTTGAAAAAGGAGGTTTTACCGGATTCTGCCGAAAATCCAAATCCCAAAGTAATATCTATTTGGAGAAGATGGCAGTCTATAGCGGCTGCAGCTGCCGTAATGCTGGCTGTTTCTTCAATATCGGTGTGGTATTGGTCGCATGAGTCAGATAGTGCAAATGAGATGATTCTTGCTAACGAGACAATAAAGGACAATGATAATCTGTTAATGTCTGCCAATACTGATATAAAGGAAGTTGCGGCTTTAAATGAAGGTGTAATATCTGATGACGCTTCAGTTGAAGGAAATTATAGTCGTTTGAGCGGTAAAACAGCTGATGTAGTATCTTCAAGGGCTGACTCATATAATACAGATGTTAATCTTCAAATGGCAGAAGTTTATTCTTCAGACTCATTAAATGATGAAGGCTTTGCAAATCATGCAATTGAAAATCAAAGAGAACATGATGATGAATCTTATGCTGTATCAGATGATACAAATTCAGATAGCAAAAAGAAAAAACGAATAGATATGATGAAAGCTGACAGAGAAACAGTAAAGCGGAATTCATATCTTGCAATGTCGGGATCAAAAGGCAGAAATAGAGATTCTCATAATGGTTTTGAGATAGGCTTGTCGGCAGGTAATATTCCTTATTCGGCATCGGAAAATTTCAGCGGCTTGTCACGATTAGCATCAACAAGAGCTCTTCCGCAGACTAATGATGTTGTTATCAGCGAAGTTGCAGGAGGTTCGGCTTCATACAGTCAGGTTTTATTCAATAATAGAGATCAAAAAGCAACAACTGATGTGAAACATGATATGCCTGTTACTGTTGGTGCGTCTGTAAAATGGAACTGGAATGATAAATGGGCATTGGAGTCTGGGCTTACATATACTATGTTGTCTTCGGAATTGCATTCAGGCGGGAAATCTTATATGGAAGAAAAACAGAAACTTCATTATATAGGAATACCACTTAAAGTTCACCGCTCTGTATGGAATAATAAAATGTTTTCTTTTTATGCTTCGGCAGGCGGTATGATGGAAAAATGCGTTTCTGGAACTTTGGAGACTGTATATGTGACAGGAAATACAGAAAAAAGTAAAGAAAATACCGATTTGAATATCAAACCTTTACAATGGTCGGTAATGGCTTCAGTAGGTGCTCAGGTAAATTTTTGTCGTATAGCCAGTATATATATAGAACCTGGTGTAGCTTATTATTTCGATGATAACAGTGGTGTTATGACTATAAGAAAAGATCATCCATTGAATTTTAATTTGCAGTTGGGCTTACGATTTAATTTGAATAAATAAAAAAGATTTTATAACTTTGCTTTATCACATACACAACTAATTATTTACATAGAGTTTTAAAGATGGATAAAGTTTTAATATCGCCTTCGTTATTGTCGGCTGATTTTGGATGTCTGAAAGATGATATAGAAAAAATCAATAATAGTGAGGCCGACTGGTTGCATATTGATATTATGGATGGTGTATTTGTTCCAAATATATCTTTCGGTTTTCCTGTTCTGAAATATGTAGCACAACTTTGCAGGAAACCTCTTGATGTTCACTTAATGATAGTTCAGCCGGAGAAGTTTATAAAAGAAATAAAGGATTTGGGAACGATGATGATGAATGTTCATTATGAAACATGTCCTCACCTTCACCGTGTGATCCAGCAGATAAAGGACAATGGCATGAAAGCTGGAGTAACTCTTAATCCGGCAACACCGGTTTCCGTTCTTACAGATATTATATGCGATGTTGATATGGTTTTGCTTATGAGTGTAAATCCTGGTTTTGGTGGTCAGAAATTTATACCTAATACTCTAAACAAGGTTTTACAGTTAAAAGAACTCATTAAAAAATCAGGTTCTGATGCTTTGATAGAGATAGATGGGGGAGTAAATCTTGAAACAGGAAAGCAACTTGTTGATGCCGGTGCGGATATATTGGTAGCCGGTAATGCAGTATTTAAAGCTCCGGATATGACAGCCATGATTCATGATTTGAAGAATCTTAAATAAATTTTATTTCTTGGTTTAATTTGGGAAAAAACTCATCAAATTATTCATCTTTGATGAATTATCCTTTATTCCGGTTGACCATTTTTATGGCTGCCGGAATTTTTTTCTTCGACAGAATACTGCCGGATATGTCTGTTGTGTGGTTATATATAGCCATTCCTATTCTTACATTGTTATGTCCGGTATTCTTTATTATTTTCAAAAAACACATTTTTAGTATTATTCCTGGAATATTGTTTTCTCTGGCTTTCTTTCTTATTGGTGGACTTTTAGTTTTAAGTGAAAGGCGTAAAGTGGAATATGAATGGAACGATGAGCAAAGGATGTATTTGGGGACTGTTATGACTCCTTCACTTGAAAAAGGTAAAACCCTTTGTTCTGAAGTAATGGTGGAACATGCTTTTTCTGTAAATGATTCTACTATTGATAATACAGAAGTCGGCCAGGATGTTAACCGTTTGATCTTATTATATTATATACCGGATTCCATATCACCTGATACATTAAAATGTGGTGATAAAATTGTTTTTTTCTCAAAAATAGCATGTCCTGTTTCGGATGTGGATTTTATGGGTTTCGATTATGCCGGATATCTGTTCAGAAAAGGAATTTCCGGTACTGGATTTGTGTATAGCAGCATGTTGAAGAAAAGAAGTGGAAATGAGGATTTATCAATAAAACAAAGGGCGTTATTATATAAGGAAAAGATTGTAGATATATATTCAAAATGGAATTTGGACGATGATGTAATGGCGGTTGTTTCTGCACTTACTATAGGTGATAAGAGTGAACTGACACCAGAACTTAAGGCTGTTTATAGTGCGTCGGGTACAAGTCATGTACTGGCTCTTTCCGGACTTCATGTCGGAATTATTTCTGTTATATTGTTTTTCGTATTATATCCTTTACGTTTGATAAGGAATGGAAAAGCATTGCAATCGGCCGTGATTATCTTGGTTTTATGGGTATTTGCTTTTGTTTCAGGGTTAAGTCCTTCAGTTGTCAGGGCAGTTACAATGTGTTCATTGTATATGATGGCTTCATTGGTAATAGAAAATGGTTTTCCAGGTTTCTTTTCTTTATCACTTACTGCATTTATAATGCTAATATACCAGCCGTTTTATCTGTTTGATGTCAGTTTTCAGTTATCTTTTGTTGCTGTACTATCAATACTTTTGTTTTATCCTTTTTTTTCTTCACTTATACAATCAAGATATCGCATAGTAAACTATTTATGGAATGCCGTTTCGGTTTCAATGGCGGCACAATTGGGAACACTTCCTTTAATACTATATTATTTTGGAACTTTCCCGACTTATTTTCTTGTTGCAAACCTAATAGTAGGTCCATTGGCAACGTGTATTTTAATTTGTACAATAGCATCACTTTTGTTCTGGCAAATACCTGTTATAGGAGCTTGTGTGCTGTACTTGCTGAATTTCACAACATCATTGTTGAATACCTGCATGCATAGTGTACAGCAGTTGTGGGGTGCACAGATAACTTCTGTTAATATAGACATTATACAAGTGATATTGTCCTTAGCATTGATATGGCATTTATATTTGTTTGTTCAGAAAAAATCTGCAAGTAATCTTATAATATCTCTTGTATTAGTGTGTGTGTTTGGATTGTCATCTATAGCAGATAAAATAAAAGTTGAGAGTCCGGCGGTGTTTTTGGCAAGGAAAGAGCTATATATTCGTAACTCTAAAGGTAAGATAAGTATGTGTGTATCTCCTTCTGGCATTTATCGTATAGACACTTTATATTTCGGTGTAATGAAAGATTCACAATGGAGTAATAAGGAAGCAGAATTCAAAAGAAACCTCGATTATGTTTACATTGCACGAGGATTTAAAGGAAATATTAGTGATCTGCTCAATGTCTTCAATATAAGAACGGTTATATTAGACTCGTCATTGAGTGAAAAATATCGTAAGTATCTGATAGAAGATTGCATAAAGATGAAAATACCTTTCTATGAGATTTCGGAACAAGGTTCTTACAAAATACTTCTGTAAATAGAATTTATTTAGTATTTTTGCTCGCAAATTTTTATTTATAGTGTTATATTATATCCAGTTATATATTATAACAGACAGATGTTATTTATCTGATTCCATTATAGCATTATAAGCAAAGAAATTTATTATAGTAATTAAATATATACACTTACATAAAATATGCTGTCAAAGATAATACTTCAAGCAAACATTGATAAAGTAGAAACCTACTTTGAACGTGCAGAGAAAATAGTTATTGTAACCCATGTATCTCCAGACGGAGATGCTCTTGGATCTTCATTAGGATTATATCATTTTCTTAATGGAATGGAGAAGACTGTTCATGTAATAGTTCCAAATGCTTTCCCGGATTTCTTACAGTGGATGCCTGGTGCAAAAGATATAATAAGGTACGACAAATATGGAGAGTTTGCTGATAAACTTTTGGCAGAAGCAGATGTAATATGTTGTCTGGATTTTAATGCATTGTCACGTATTGATGCAGTAGCTAAGCCTGTATCCGAATCACAGGGGCGTAAGGTTATGATAGATCATCATCTTAACCCAGAGCCATTCTGTAGAGTTACTATATCTCATCCTGAAATTTCATCAACATCTGAACTTATATTCAGACTTATATGTAGGTTGGGATGTTTTGATGATATTACACTAGAGGGAGCTGAATGTATTTATACCGGAATGATGACAGATACTGGAGGATTTACATACAATTCAAATAATAGGGAAATATATTTTATTATCAGTGAACTTCTCTCCAAGGGAATTGATAAGGACGAAATATACAGAAAGGTTTTCAATACTTATTCTGAGGGCCGTTTGCGTCTTATGGGATATGTTCTTTACGATAAAATGGAAGTATTTCCTCAGTTCCGTTCAGCTTTAATTTGGCTTACTAATGAGGAACAGAAAAAATTTCAGTATGTGAAAGGAGATACAGAAGGTTTTGTAAATATTCCTCTTCAAATGAAAGGTATTTGTTTCTCTGTTTTCCTTCGTGAAGATACAGAGAAAAAAATGATAAAGGTTTCTTTACGTTCTGTTGGAAACTTCCCTTGTAATAAAGTTGCTCAGGAATTCTTTAATGGAGGTGGACATCTTAATGCTTCTGGAGGGGAATTCTATGGAAAAATGGAAGATGCCATTGAACTTTTTAAGAGAGCATTAGTGAAATATGAAGATTTGTTGCTCAAAAATTGATTTTAGTTGTATTTTTCGACAAAATTAACTATTACACCGACGAAATATTATCTATATATAAATAGTTTTATTACTTTTGCATGGTAAATTTTTAAGAAAATGAAGAAACTATATTATTTTATCGTTTTAATATGTGCAATATCAGCAGGACTCCAAAGTTGTAATGATGGAAAGACCTATGCTGAAATGAAAGAGGAAGAAGCTGATGCTATCAACAAGTATATCCTTGACAATGATATTAAGGTTATTTCAGAAAAGGAGTTTTTCGAGAAAGATACAATGACTGCCGAGAACGAATATGTATTGTTTGAGGAAAGTGGTGTATATATGAATATCATGTGTAAAGGGGAAGGCGAGATTCTTGAAGAAGGTACATACGATATATTATCCAGATTTGTTGAGGTTTGTATGAAGGATGTGAGCAATTTGGGATTATCAGCCGGTGATACAATATTATTTAACATGCACAATAACTCATATCCGTCACAACTGATGTATCCTGAAGAGTTTAAAGTTACTATAGGTAGTTCCGGCTCTTATTCTGCTACCTTCCAGGGATACTCCAGCATGTACCAGCAGTATCAGACTACAGCTGTTCCATCCGGATGGCTTGTTCCGCTTGCATTTATAAAGCCGGTGCGTACTACTCAGTCTGATAAGTTGGCAAGAGTTAAAATTATAGTACCTCACAGTGAAGGAACTTCTTATGCTTCTCAGTATGTATACCCTTGTTTATATGAAATTACTTATAATCTAAAATAATAAAAACTATGACATTAATCAAATCTATTTCCGGTATCCGCGGTACTATTGGCGGACAAGCTGGCGAAGGATTGAATCCTTTGGACATCGTGAAGTTTACATCGGCTTATGCTACGCTGATTCGTAAGACAACAACTGTAAAAAGTAACAAAATCGTTGTGGGACGCGACGCACGTATCTCTGGCGAAATGGTAAAGAATGTAGTGTGCGGAACTTTAATGGGAATGGGATTTGATGTAGTGAACATTGGTCTTGCTTCTACTCCTACTACAGAACTTGCTGTTACTATGGAAGGTGCTTGCGGTGGTATTATACTTACAGCCAGTCACAATCCTCGTCAGTGGAATGCTCTTAAGCTTCTTAACGAACATGGTGAGTTCCTGAATGCTGAAGAAGGTAATGAAGTGCTTAGAATTGCAGCTGCTGAAGAATTTGTGTTTGCCGATATCGATAATTTGGGTAAATATTCAGAGAATAATACTTATAACCAGCGTCATATAGACAGTGTTCTGGCTCTTAAGCTCGTGGATGTTGATGCTATCAGAAAAGCAAACTTTAAGGTAGCTATTGACTGTGTTAATTCTGTAGGTGGTATAATCCTTCCTCAGTTACTTGAACAGCTTGGTGTTCAGCATGTAGAAAAACTGTATTGTGAACCTACTGGTGATTTCCAGCATAATCCAGAACCTCTTGAAAAGAATTTGAGTGGTATTATGGATCTTATGAAAAAAGGTGGAAATGATGTTGCTTTTGTTGTAGACCCGGATGTTGACCGTCTTGCCATTATCAGTGAGGATGGTACAATGTATGGCGAAGAGTATACATTGGTTACCGTAGCTGATTATGTGCTTAAACATACACCTGGTAATACAGTATCGAACTTGAGCTCAACCCGTGCCTTAAGAGATGTTACACGTAAATATGGTATGGAATATAATGCTTCAGCTGTAGGTGAAGTTAATGTTGTAACTAAGATGAAGGCTACAAATGCAGTAATTGGTGGTGAAGGTAATGGTGGAGTTATCTACCCTGAATCACATTACGGACGTGATGCACTTGTTGGTATTGCATTGTTCCTAAGTCATTTGGCACATGAAGGTAAAAAAGTAACAGAACTTCGTGCTACTTATCCTGAATATTTTATTGCCAAGAATCGTATAGATCTTACTCCTGAAACAGATGTTGACGCTATCTTGATGAAAGTCAAGGAAATGTATAAAAACGAGGAAATTAATGATATTGATGGTGTAAAAATTGATTTCCCTGATAAATGGGTACATTTGCGCAAGAGTAATACAGAACCTATTATCCGTGTTTATTCTGAAGCTTCTTCAATGGAAGCAGCCGATGAACTTGGAAAAAAGATTATGGATATAGTTTATAGTCTTGCTAAATAATAAGTAGAATTATAAAATATTTATTATAATAATTCCCCTTACATAATTGCTTTGATTATATAATAACTTTTATAAGTTAGTATGTTTTTTTAATCAAAAGTATTTATGTAAGGGGAATTTTTTTAGTATCAATGCTTATTTTATGCTTAATCAACATAAAGTAAGTCGCTCATGATTCCATCGGATATGAATATACCTTTTTCTGTAAGTTTTAGTGTATTGTCAATTACCTCAAGAGTACCTTGCTTTATATGTTTTTTTGCATTATTAATGCAGTAATTGTATAGTTCCAAACCGAAATCTGATTTTAACTTGCATAATGACATTCCCCATTTTGTTCTTATAGTTGTAATTACAAAGTCATTGTATCTTGTATATAAATCTAAAATTTCAGTTTCCGAAATGTTTGTTCCTGTATTCATTCCTTCTATATATTTCTCGAGAGATGATATATTCCATTGGCGTGAATTACCATTGTATGAATGTGCAGATGGTCCGCATCCCAAATATTTGATTCCTGTCCAATAGCTAGAATTATGTCGGGAATGATATCCTTTATGGCAGAAATTTGAGATTTCATAATGTTCATATCCATTTGTTCTTAATTGGTGTATAAGCATTTCAAATAATTTTATGCTTAATTCTTCTTCGGCTTCTTGTATTTTGTTCTCCTCTTTTAATTTGTAAAGAACTGTATCTTCTTCATAAATTAAATGATAAGCCGATATATGTTCGGGATTTAGGTTTATGGCAGTAGATAAGTCGTGCTGCCATGTTTCTGCACTTTCTCCTGGAAGTCCGTACATAAGGTCAATGCTAATATTTGAAAAGCCAGCCTGACGACATTTCTTGTATGCGTCAATGGCTTGATTGGCTGTATGTCTTCTATTTAAAAGCCTCAGAATACTATCATTGAATGTTTGTATTCCTATACTCAATCTGTTGATGGGAAGCTTTGAAAGGGATTTGATATATTCATCTGTAAGGTCGTCTGGGTTTGCCTCTAATGTAATTTCTGCATTATCGGAGACTGGATATTCTGAATATATAGTATCGAAAACCTTTTTTAATTCGTTGATATTTAGTTGAGAAGGTGTTCCTCCTCCCAAATATATAGTCTCTACTTCTTCTTCGCACAGATATTCTTTTCTGCTTTTAAGTTCTATACATAATGCGTTTATATATTCTTTGATTTTTTCTGATTTAGTTGTTGAAAAGAAATCACAATATATGCATCTTTTCTTGCAGAATGGTATATGTATGTATATTCCAGCCATGATATAGTAGTTTAATTGTTGATGCAAACTTACATAAAAAACGAGTAATTTTATGTAAGTTTGTACTCTGAAAATTGTTTGATTATATAAATATTGTTATGAAATCAGTGTATGGTAATCTAAAATGTTTTTTAGAATTTAGTGTGGGTGCTATATTATTTTTTGTAGCTTTTCTTTTTATGTCTGTATCCGAAGTTTATTCTTGTACTTCTGTTATTGTTTCTGCAAAAGCTTCGGCTGATGGTCGTCCTATTTTGTGGAAACATCGTGATACTGGAGCAGAATATAATCATATTATTTATTCTGATAGTTGTGGCTATCCGTTTATTGGTTTGGAAAACAGTAACAAGGATGGAGATATATGGATAGGAACTAATACAATGGGGTTTTCAATTATGAATACTGCATCTTTTAATTTAAAGGATGATGATGTAGAAGTGATGGACCATGAAGGAAAATTAATACGCCGTGCTTTAGAAGTATGTAAGTCAATGGATGATTTTGAGCATTTTCTTGATACATTAACACGTCCTATGCGTGTTGAAGCAAATTTTGGAGTTATTGATGCGTATGGTGGAGCAGCATATTTTGAGACTAATAATTCTGTATATTATAAAAAAGATGTCAATGATATATCTGTTGCCCCTGATGGATATCTTATTTATACAAATTTTTCCTTTGAAGGAAGAAAAGATGAAGGATATGGTTATGTACGATATGAAAGTGCGAAAAAGCTTTTTTCTCAAATCAAGTCTGATGGAATAACTCCAGAAGAAATTTTTCTGAATGTCTCTTCTTCTTTCTATCATAGTTTGTTCGATGCTGATTTGATGGATGATTCTCATAGTCCTAATGTGTTGACTCAGGGATGGACTGTTGAACAGGACTATATATCAAGAAAGGAAAGCACAGCATCTATTGTAATTCAGGGTATTAAACCTGGTGAAGATCCTTCGAATACAATTATGTGGACTGAACTTGGATATCCACCTCTTAGTATAGCTTTGCCTTTATGGGTTAAACTGGGTGATAATTTACCACAAATGGTGAGATATGATGAAACATTTAAGACTGCTCCGTTATGTTTCTATTCAAATGAACTTATGAAGAATGTGTATCCAATAAGAAAAGGTAATGGACAGAAGTATATTCATTGGGAAAAATTAATAAGTCCTGATGGAAATGGATATATTCAGAAAATCAGGCCTGTCTGGAAGAGCGTTTATGATAAATTCAGTGATTATGTAACTAAATATTCAGATGAGGTTTGTTTAAGCGAAGATAATAGAAAAGAAGAGTTGGATAATTTATATGATGAGGTACAGAAAATGGTTTATAAATTTTACGAAGATTTATTGGAAAAACAGAAAAACTGAGTTGCCATAACTTAATCTTTGTAAAATGTTGTTTGTATAGATTGGATTAATATTGGAGTGTAATCGTTTGAATTAAAAGGTTATAGATTGTAATGTGTCGGAAAACATAGTTTAGTAACACGAATGTAATAGTTGGATATCTAAACTTTAATTTCTATTTTGCGCTCACTTTAAAAAAGAGATATGAAAAGCATATCCTTTCCTTATTATTAATTTAATCTTGAAGAACCATGAAAGTATATCAGACTAACGAAATTAAAAACATTGCCCTCCTTGGTAATGATGGCTCAGGTAAAACCACCCTCACAGAAGCTTTGCTCTATGAGAGTGGTATTATAAAACGCCGCGGCAGAATTACTGCCAAAAATACAGTCAGCGATTATTTTCCGGTAGAACAAGAATATGGTTATTCTGTATTCTCTACTGTATTTCATGTTGAATGGAATGGTAAAAAACTTAATATCATCGACTGTCCTGGAAGTGACGACTTTGTGGGAGCTGCAATGACTGCTCTAAATGTGACTGATACTGCCATACTTTTATTGAATGGACAATATGGTCCTGAAGTTGGAACACAGAATCATTTCCGTTATACAGAAAAATTAGGTAAACCAGTTATTTTCCTTGTAAATCAGCTTGATAATCCTAATTGTGATTTTGATAAAGTACTAGAACAGTTGACTGAGAATTATGGATCTAAAGTTGTTCCGGTTCAGTATCCTTTAACTACTGGTCCTGACTTCAATTCGTTGATTGATGTACTTTTAATGAAAAAATATTCATGGGGTCCTGATGGTGGAGCTCCTACTATTGAACCAGTTCCTGCTGAGGAAATGGATAAAGCAATGGCATGGCATAAGACTCTTGTTGAGGCTGCAGCAGAACATGATGAAACTCTGATGGAAAAATTCTTTGAATCAGAATCGCTTACAGAAGATGAAATGCGTGAAGGTATACGTAAAGGTCTTGCATCAAGAGGTATGTTCCCTGTTTTCTGTGTATGTGCCGGTAAAGATATGGGAGTCCGTAGATTAATGGAGTTCTTGGGTAATGTAGTTCCGTTTGTGGATGAAATGCCTACAGTTCATAACACACGTGGTGTTCCTGTTCCTCCTGTAGCTGATGCTCCAACTTCGCTTTATTTCTTTAAGACTGCAGTTGAACCTCATATTGGTGATGTTCAGTATTTTAAAGTTATGAGTGGAGTCGTTAAGGAAGGTGATGATCTTAATAATGCAGACAGAGGATCAAAAGAACGTATGGCTCAACTTTATGTTTGTGCAGGTGCAAATCGTGAAAAGGTTGAAGAATTAAGAGCTGGAGATATCGGTTGTACAGTAAAACTCAAGGATGTTAAAACTGGCAATACATTGAATGGTAAGGACTGCGAAAATAGATTTAACTTTATAAAATACCCTAATCCTAAGTATACAAGGGCTATCAAGCCTGTTAATGAAGCCGATACAGAAAAAATGATGGCTATACTTAATCGTATGCGTGAGGAAGATCCTACATGGGTTGTAGAACAGTCAAAGGAACTTAAGCAGATTTTGGTTCATGGACAAGGTGAATTCCATCTTCGTACATTGAAATGGAGACTTGAAAATAATGAAAAATTGGCTGTTCAGTTCTTGGAACCTAAGATTCCTTATCGTGAAACTATTACTAAGGCTGCACGTGCTGACTATAGACATAAAAAACAATCTGGTGGTGCTGGACAATTTGGTGAAGTTCACTTGATTGTAGAACCTTATTATGAAGGAATGCCTCAGCCTGAAATGTATAAGTTCAACGGACAAGAATTTAAAATTAACGTGAAGAGTTCTGAAACTGTTGATTTGGAATGGGGTGGTAAGCTTGTATTTATCAATAGTGTAGTAGGTGGAGCTATCGATACAAGATTTATGCCTGCTATTCTTAAAGGAATCATGAGCCGTATGGAACAAGGACCTTTGACAGGATCATATGCACGTGATGTAAGAGTTATTGTTTACGATGGTAAGATGCATCCGGTAGATTCAAATGAAATTTCATTTATGCTCGCAGGACGTAATGCATTCAGTGAAGCATTTAAGAATGCTGGTCCAAAGATTCTTGAACCTATTTATGATGTTGAGGTGTTTGTTCCAAGTGATAAGTTGGGAGATGTAATGAGCGACATGCAGGGACGTAGAGGTATGATAATGGGTATGAGCAGTGAGAAAGGTTATGAAAAACTATCTGCAAAGGTTCCATTGAAAGAAATGTCTAATTACTCAACTGCCTTAAGTTCGCTAACAGGAGGTCGTGCTTCATTTATCATGAAATTTGCAAGTTATGAACTTGTACCAACTGATGTTCAGAATAAACTTATGAAGGAATTTGAAGAACAGGAAAAAGAAGATGCATAACTCATAGTTGTTGTTTTTATAATTAGAGAAGGTCGTATTTATTATAATACGGCCTTTTTTAATTTGTTTGGTTTAAACATTTTATATTAATAATTTGTTATATCTTAAAATGGAATTTTTCTTAATCCGATAAATTTGATTTTAGGTTATATTTAAGTTATGATATATTTATGTTTTAATTGATTATTTGTTAATTATAATGTTGGTTAATTGTTAAATTTAGAGAAAAGACGCGTAAAATCTGTTTGATAATTATGATTTTATCAATTAGCTTATTACATTTGTCGACATGAAAAAGTCAACTATTTGGATATTGGGAGTCGTAATGGCTCTGTCTTTTCTTAGCTTGTTATATTTACAGGTAAGTTATATAGAAGAGATGGTTAAGATGCGTCGTGGACAGTTCGAGGAGAATGTCAACCGCAGTCTTGTTCAGTCTGTGCGCAACCTTGAGTTGGTGGAGACTAAAAAATATTTGGAAGCTGATGCTGCAGCGACGGAACGTGCTGCACGTTTGGCAGAGCAGTTTCAAATAGACAAAAAAAAGGATGATGGAGTGGTAGAGCATCACCAATATAAAATTACCGCTCCCGACGGTACTACTATGTATTCGACATTCGAATTTAAAACTATTACAAACCGTCCAGCAAATGTACCTAAGGTTATTATATCTACAGGTAAGAATATTCAGCAAACTTCGAAAGCGTTGCAAGATATTATAAAAGAAAGATATGTTTATCAGAGAGCTTTGCTTGATGAGGTTATCTATAATATATTGTATACGGCGAGTGATAAACCTTTAAAGGAAAGAATAAACTTTAAACAGTTGGATCATTTTATAAAATCTGAACTGCTAAATAATGGAATTGATTTACCATATCATTTTACTGTTACTGACAGGGATGGTAAAGAAATTTATAGATGTTCGGATTATGTGTATGATGGCGAAAAAATATATTCACGATTATTGTTTGAAAATGACCCTCCTGCAAAGATGGGTTTTGTAAATATATTCTTTCCAACCATGGATGATTATATCTTCAGTTCTGTGAAGTTTATGATTCCATCTATTATATTTACTTTGGTTCTTCTAGTAACATTTATATTTACTATATATATAATATTCCGTCAGAAGAAACTTACAGAGATAAAGAATGACTTTATCAATAATATGACACATGAGTTTAAAACTCCTATATCAACAATTTCTCTTGCTGCTCAGATGTTGAACGACCCAGCTATTGGTAAATCTCCTACTATGTTCAAACATATATCTGGAGTTATCAATGATGAGACAAAACGATTAAGGTTTCAGGTTGAGAAAGTACTTCAGATGTCAATGTTCGAACGTCAGAAGGCAACTCTTAAGAAGAAAGAAATTGATGCAAATGACTTGATAAATGGAGTTATAAATACTTTCAGATTGAAGGTTGAAAGTTGTCATGGTACATTGGATGCTGAACTTGATGCGGAAGATCCACTGATTTTTGTTGATGAAATGCACTTTACCAATGTTATATTCAATTTGCTTGATAATGCTGTAAAGTATAAGCGATCGGATGTTGATATACACTTGAAGGTAAGGACTTGGAATGAGTCGAGTAAGTTGTATATATCTGTAGAAGACAATGGTATAGGTATTAAGAAGGAAAATTTGAAAAAAATATTTGATAAGTTCTACCGTGTTCATACCGGAAACCGACACGATGTGAAGGGATTTGGTCTTGGACTGGCCTACGTTAAGAAGATTATTACAGATCACAATGGTACCATTCGTGCTGAAAGTGAACTGAATGTCGGAACTAAATTTATTATTGTATTACCTTTATTTAAAGAAGAATAAATATGAGCGAAAAACTACGTATTTTATTGTGCGAAGATGACGAGAATCTTGGCATGCTTTTGAGAGAATATTTGCAGTCTAAAAATTTTGATGTAGATCTTTATTCTAATGGTGAAGATGGAGTTAGAGCTTTCCAGAGAGAAAAATATGATCTTATTATAACAGATGTTATGATGCCAATTAAAGATGGTTTCTCAATGGTGCAGGAAATAAAGCAGATTAATTGCATGGTTCCTGTAATATTCCTTACAGCTAAGACACTTAAGGACGACGTGCTTGAAGGATTTAAGCTTGGTGCTGATGACTATATAAGCAAGCCATTTAGTATGGAAGAACTTATCATGCGTATTGAGGCTATTATCCGACGTGTAAAAGGAAAGAGAATCAAAGAAAATACTGTATATAAAATTGGTAAGTTTACATTTGATACTCAAAAACAGCTTCTTACTATTGATGGTAATCAGACAAAGCTTACAACAAAAGAGTCTGAATTGTTGGGATTGTTATGTTCGCATACTAATGAAATACTTCAGCGTGACTATGCATTAAAGAATATTTGGATTGATGATAATTATTTTAATGCTCGTAGTATGGATGTATATATCACTAAGCTTCGTAAACATCTTAAACAAGACAGTAGCATAGAAATCATTAATATACATGGTAAGGGATATAAATTGATAGCTCCAGAATCAGATGATGATGATGTTACAGAGTAATATTTTATATTCTGAATAAGTATATCCTTATATATTATACTTAGATATAATAAAAAAGCCTGAACATAGAGTTCAGGCTTTTTTATTTAACTGAAAAAAATTAATCAGTAATACGTTTGTTGATTGTGATATAAGAAATTAATCCTAAAATAATAAGAACGAATGAAGTTCCTAAAATTGCATTGTTATTAACATTACCTGTAGAGAAGCAAGCAATTAAAATAACAGCACCGATGATAACCAATATCACTCCTAAGTTCTTTAATAAGCTTTTCATGTGTGTCTTCTATTTTTATGGTTTATTCGTTATTGGTTACAAATTAAAGCATAATTCTTTATTTAGGAAAATTATTTAGCTAAAAAAAACAGAAAATGATGTAAATATATGATTTTCTGTTTAGTCTTTGGTATTAGTGAAAATTTTACGTAATACTTCCTGACTTATTCTTAGTTCTTCTAATGTTAATCCGTTGAGTGCTTCCTTTAATGTCTTGTTGGCTACAAACCTTGCCTTATCTTCAATTTGTTTTCCACTTTTAGTCAGATGTACCAGATTTGTCCTTCTGTCCTTTTTGTCTGATATCCTGACAACAAGATGTTGCTTTTCCATATTATCAATAAGCCTTGTCATGCTTGGTTTATCCTTGAATGTAGCATTACACAGTTCTTGTTGTGTTACTCCGTCCTTTTCCCAAAGAAACAATAGTACTGTCCACTGTTCTGGTGTAATATCTAAGCCATTAATTCTGAAATTTCTTATAAGTTTACGATTTATGGCAGCCGAAACTTTTCCGTTAAGTATGGCAAATATTAACTGAATATCAAAATTGAATTGTTCTATCATATAATTATTGTTTATACAACTATGCAAAGATAGTATGAATCTTGTAATATTATATTTTAAAAGCTAAGTTTTTTGTTGTTTTCAGACTTAAAAATCTTAAAAAAGGAAAAAAGAGGAAGAAATTTAATGTAAATGTTTGTGTATTAGAGAAAAAGTCGTACCTTTGCGCCGCAATTGAAATTTTTTATTAATAATTTAATTAACGAATAAGTATGAATCAATACGAAACCGTTTTCATTTTAACTCCCGTTTTGTCTGATGCTCAGATGAAGGAAGCGGTAGAGAAGTTCAAAGCTATCCTTACTCAGGAAGGTGCGGAGATCATCAACGAAGAAAACTGGGGATTGAAGAAATTGGCTTATCCAATTCAGAAGAAATCAACAGGTTTTTATCAGCTGATTGAGTTTAAAGCAGAACCATCGGTAATCGAAAAACTTGAAGTAAACTACCGTCGTGATGAACGTGTTATCCGTTTCTTGACTTTCAAGATGGATAAGTACGCTGCAGAATATGCTGCTAAGAGAAGAAATGTTAAATCAACTAAAAAGGAGGAAAATTAATCATGGCACAGCAACAATCAGAAATCAGATATTTAACTCCGCCTTCAGTAGACGTTAAGAAGAAAAAATACTGCCGTTTCAAAAAGAGTGGTATTAAGTACATTGACTACAAAGATCCTGAATTCTTGAAGAAATTCTTGAATGAACAGGGTAAAATCCTTCCTCGTCGCATTACAGGTACTTCTTTGAAGTTCCAGCGCCGTATTGCACAGGCTGTTAAGAGAGCTCGTCACTTGGCTTTGTTGCCTTTCGTAACTGATATGATGAAATAATTAAAGGAGGAATAAGTATGGAAATTATTTTGAAAGAAGACGTATTAAACTTAGGCTACAAGAATGACATTGTAACCGTTAAGTCTGGTTATGGTCGTAACTACCTTATTCCGACAGGTAAAGCAGTCATCGCTTCTCCAGCTGCTAAAAAAGTTTTGGCTGAAGAATTGAAGCAGCGTGCTCACAAATTGGAAAAAATTAAGAAGGATGCTGAAGCTATTGCTGAATCATTGAAGGATGTTACATTGACTATCGCTACTAAAGTTAGTGCTACTGGTGTTATCTATGGTTCTGTAGGTAGCATTCAGATTGCTGATGAACTTGCTAAATTGGGTCACAACATTGATCGCAAGATTATTGTTGTTAAAGATGCAGTTAAGGAAGTTGGTAACTACAAAGCTATCGTTAAACTTCACAAGGAAGTTTCAGTTGAAATTCCTTTCGAAGTTGTTGCAGAAGAAGCTTAATTTGCTATCTGTAGATACTTTATAAATTATACCCTTTGGATGAATGTTCATTCAAGGGGTTTTTTATTGTCTGTATATGATATGATAGTATGATATGATAATGTTTGAGTAGATTTATTTATTATTTGTTTATTATTGTTGTATCTCTACTTATAGAGATAGTTAAATTAGTAAATTATTAATATTGTATTAAGTATAAGCAATAAAAAAAGCCTGATGGATATTCCAACAGACTTTCAATTCTCTCTGATTAATGTTCGTAGATGAAATTATTCAGCGCTTTCGCATGATTTTGTTGAGTCGCAAGCTGCAGAGTCACCACAGCAAGTGCTAGTTGAGTCACAAGCTGGAGTTGCTTCTTCAATAACTGTAGCTGCTACAACTGAATCTGATGCTACTTCTTCTGAGTTAGAAGCTTTGTTACCACCGCAAGATGCGAAAGATACTGCTGCAAATGCAACGAACAAGAATACTAATTTTTTCATTTTCTTTTGCTTTTTTAAATCTGTAATACTTATGTTGTTGTCTTATTTTGACGCTGCAAAGATATAGACTTTTTTAATACGTTGTTCACTTAAAATCGATTTTTTTTCAAAAAAATATGTTTTAAAACCTGTTTTTATATTTGGAATAATGATTTGATAAGTTTTCTATGCTTTTTTTATTGAATTTTTATACTCATATAACATTTATATTATGGTCTATTTTCATTTACTCGTTTATTAATATGGAAATATTGACTACCTTTGTAGAAAATATTCAGATATGATAGATACTACAGTTTTTCAGGATAAGAAAGCCGTTTATTATACACTCGGATGTAAGTTAAATTTTGCTGAAACATCTTCCATTGGTAAGACTCTAAAAGATGCAGGAGTAAGAACTGTAAGGAAGGGTGAGAAAGCAGATATTATTGTTATCAATACATGTTCGGTTACAGAAGTAGCCGATAAGAAATGTCGTCAGGCTATTCATAGACTGGTTAAAAATCATCCAGGAGCTTTTGTTGTGGTTACAGGATGCTATGCTCAGTTGAAACCAGATCAGGTTGCCGATATTGAAGGTGTTGATGTTGTTCTCGGGGCTGAGCAGAAAGGCGAGCTGATAAATTACTTAGGTAACTTGGAGAAGCATTCACATGGCGAAGCCATAACTACAGCTACAAAAGATATCCGTACATTTACTCCTTCATGTTCCCGTGGCGACAGAACCAGATATTTTCTTAAAGTTCAAGACGGTTGTGATTATTTTTGTTCATATTGTACAATACCATTTGCCCGCGGACGCAGTCGTAATGGAAAGATTGAAGATTTGGTAAATCAGGCAAAGGATGTTGCTTCTGAAGGTGGAAAAGAAATAGTATTAACTGGTGTTAATATCGGTGATTTCGGTAAGACTACCGGTGAGACATTTTTTGATCTGGTAAAAGCGCTAGATCAGGTTGATGGCATAGAAAGGTATAGAATTTCCTCTATCGAGCCTAATCTTCTTACAGATGAAATTATAGAATACGTATCACGTTCGAGCAAATTTATGCCTCATTTTCATATTCCATTGCAGTCCGGTTGCGATGAAGTCTTGAAGTTAATGCGAAGAAGATACGATACATCACTTTTTGCATATAAGATAAACAAGATTAAAGAACTTATGCCTGATGCCTTTATAGGTGTTGATGTTATTGTTGGTACAAGAGGTGAGACCCCTGAATACTTTGAGAAGGCTTATAATTTTATTAAAGGACTTGACATAACCCAACTTCATGTATTCAGTTATTCAGAGAGACCAGGAACTCAAGCACTCAAGATTGACTACATAGTTTCTCCTGAAGAAAAACACAACAGAAGTCAGCGTTTATTGGCATTATCGGAAGAGAAGACAAAGGCGTTTTATGCACGTCATATAGGTAAAGAGGCAAAAATACTTGTAGAAAAATCAAAGTCAGGAATGCCTATGCATGGATTTACAGATAATTATATTCGTGTAGAACTTAACCATGACGATTCTCTGGATAATCATGTTGTAAAAGTTAAGTTAGGTGATTTCAATGATGATGAGACTTCCCTGAAGGCTGAAATTCTATATTGACAAACCCTTATGTGATGTCCGAATAAACACCATTGTTTATATCAAGAGGAAATCTTATAAGTCCCAAAAGTCTTCTATTGTATTCTTATAAATAATAGCAGTATAAGCAGTTTATAAAGCATAATATAGCCAATTAATACAATTAAATATGTCATATAAGGTATCAATAGTAATACTGAACTGGAACGGAGCAGATATGCTGTCTTCTTTTCTTCCTTCTGTGGTAAAGAATTCACAGGGGGATGATATAGAGATCTGTGTTGCCGATAACGGATCTACAGATTCTTCCTGTGAGGTCTTACAGGAACATTTTCCTTCAGTCCGACTCATAAGACTTGATAGAAATTATGGTTTTGCTGAGGGATATAATCAGGCTTTAAAATATGTCTCAGCTAAGTATGTGGTATTGCTAAACAGTGATATTGAGGTCACAGAAGGATGGCTCAGTCCAATAGTTGATTATATGGACCAGCATACTAATGTAGTTGCATGCCAACCCAAAATTTTGAGTTATAGAAACAGACATATGTTTGAATATGCAGGTGCAAGTGGAGGTTTTATAGATAAGTATGGATACCCGTTTTGCAGAGGAAGAATCTTTGATTTTGCAGAAACAGACAATGGTCAGTATGATACTTCCATTGAGATCTTCTGGGCTACCGGTGCCGCACTTTTCATACGTAAGGACGTATACGATGAAGTAGGAGGACTTGATGGCCGTTTCTTTGCTCACATGGAGGAAATAGATCTATGTTGGAGATTATGTTCACGTGGATATAAACTTATGTGCATACCACAAAGTGTAGTTTATCATGTTGGCGGTGCAACATTAAAAAAAGAAAATCCAAGAAAAACTTACCTTAATTTCAGAAACAATCTGTTAATGCTCTATAAGAATCTCCCCTCCGACGAGTTAGGCAGAGTGATGTTTGTCCGTAAGTTACTGGATTTTGTTGCGGCTGTAACTTTCATCATAAAGGGAGATCTGAAAAATGCTAAGGCTGTCATTCAGGCCAGAAAGGATTATAATACAATGCTTCCAGACTTTAAGAAAGACAGAGAGTATAACCTCATGAAAGCCAAATCAGATAATATACCTACAAGATATCCGTTTCTATTGGTATGGAAAAATAAAATTTTGGGTATAAAACGCTTTTCTGACTTATCATGATGCTTTTTCAGATTTGCATGTATACTTATATTGTTTTTCACTATACATCATATAAAATACCAAGTGTCCGATATATAGATCAGTTTATAAAAAACAATCTATGTATCGGACACTTGCTTTATTCTAAAGTTTTATAATTTACTGCCAATAAGTATATTAAACAAGTAAAATAATCAGTAAAGTATATAAGTAAAGTAAACAAGTAAGGTAAATAGGTAAATCAAGCACAAGTATATATTTATTTTACATGTATAATGTATTATAATTATTGAGCGATTCTATAGTTTATATATTCCATAATTTCTTTTACGTTATCAGGATGAAACCACTTTATTTCTTCATCTCTTTTAAACCAAGTCATTTGTTTTCTTGAGTATATTCTTGAGTTCTGTTTTATTTTTTCTATAGCAAACTGTAAATCCCATTCACCGTCTAAATATTTGATAATTTCCTTATATCCTACGGTGTTTAGAGAATTAAGATTTTTATGTTCATAGACTGATTTAACTTCATCTATCAGACCTTCTTCAATCATGATATCAACACGTTTGTTGATTCTTTCATATAATTCTTCCCTTTCTCTCGACAGTCCGATTTTTATTATATTAAACGGTCTTTCTTTTTTATTTCCAGTTCTGAATGAAGTATAAGTTTTTCCCGTCATATAGCATATTTCAAGGGCATGAATAACTCTTTTGGGATTTTTCAGGTCAACAATAGAATAATACTCAGGGTCTAAGAGTTTAAGTTCATTGCAAAGTTGTTCAAGCCCTTGCTTCTCATACTTTTCCATCATCATTTCGCGTGTATCATTATCTACAGTAGGAATATCGTCTATACCTTTACAAACAGCATCTACGTACATCATAGAACCTCCTGTAAGAAGAATTGTATTCTTTTCCTGAAACAGACTATCAAGAACTTTAACAACCTCCATTTCATATTGTGCCGCACTATAGTAGTCTGTCAGTTGCAAGGTACCTACAAAATAATGTTTAACTCTTTTCATTTGTTCTGCAGTTGGTGCCGCTGTACCTATTTTAAGGTCAGAATAAAGCTGGCGTGAGTCAGCAGAAATGATAGGAGAGTTGTATGCTTCGGCAATATTCAAACTCAATTCTGTTTTTCCAACACCTGTTGGGCCTACAAGCACTATGAGATTATGTTTGCTCTTACTCATATTCAGAAAATAAAAATCAATATAAAATATACAATATACAATGATCAACTCATAATGATGAATTCACAAAGATGAATATACAATTATGAGTTTACAATGAAATGCAAAAAGGAAAAATTAAAAAATACAAATAAAAAAGCGAAGAATAACAGTTCTCTATCAGATCATCCGCTATTCTTCGCCTCAAAAAAATTATAGTTTGATATGATTATTAGTATTTTTCGTCATCATAAGGATTTCCTGTTCCCATATCAAATCCGTCAGCATCAAAATCCTCCATATCAAAGTCCTCATCGCCGTAGAAATTTTCATCAAGGTCGAGAGAAGTATTAGTTGCCATCTGCTCATCGAAATCTATAACCTGTTTAGGTGCATCACCTTCTTTTCTTGAACATATAGCTTTAGAAAGATCTTTTCCGGTAATAATTTCTGATAATTCAATAAAGAAAACACGTTCGGCAAGAGGGTCGAAAACATAAATAAGTTTTTGTTTTTCGTCTTCCAGAAGCTCACTTAGTGGAGTATCCTTCATAACGTATGTATCTTCCTCCGAACTGCTGTTTCCCATATCTTCAAGGGTTATCTCAGTTTCCTTTTCCCAGTCTTCATCGCATATAAAGAATGAAGTCATCTGATCATCCTTATAGCCTGTACATTTTAATATCGCCTCGTGAAGATCATAGAAAGAAGCTTCCGAGTCAATCTTTATTTCTCTCAAGAAGTCATCGACTTCATCTGATATGATTCTGAATTTATATACCATATAGTTATAATATTAGTTTTATTTTCGGTAAAGATACAAAAACTTTCATTATCGTATAATACCTCTCTGAGAATTTTCTATAAACGAAATGATATATTCAATTTCAGGACTCATAGGTATTTCCTGTTTTACCTGTTCAAGAGCCTCACTAACATTCTTTCCGCTGTTATAAATAATGCGGTAAGTATTATGAATATTCTCAATCATCTCATTTGAAAATCCTCTTCTTCTAAGTCCCACAATATTTATACCACAATAGGCTATAGGATCGCGTCCTGCAATAATATATGGAGGAATATCTTTACTGAAACGGCTTCCACCCTGAATCATTCCATAGCCACCAACGCGGCAGAACTGATGCATAAGCACACTTGCACTTATGATTGAATAGTCATCAATTACTATTTCACCGGCAAATTTTGTTGAATTTCCTATAATACATCCATTTCCTATAATTGCATCGTGAGCTACATGTACACCTTCCATAAGCAGGTTATTGCTACCAACAACAGTTTTGCCTTTTGCTGCAGTACCACGGTTGATAGTAACATTTTCACGTATAGTATTATTGTCACCGATTTCAGCAGTAGTTTCCTCTCCTTTAAATTTAAGGTCCTGAGGAATTGCTCCAATTACAGCACCTGGAAAAATCCTGTTATTATTTCCTATACGTGATCCATATAGTATATTTGCATTAGGCATTATAGTATTGTTATCACCAATTACTACATTCTTATCGATAAACACAAACGGACCTATTTCAACATTTTCTCCTATCTGTGCTTCAGGATGTATGTATGCTAAAGGACTTATCATATTTTATTATTATTTGTTTTTTACTATTTGGGCCATGAATTCTGCTTCACAGACAATTTTCTCACCTACAAACGCATAACCTTTCATGGTAGAGATACCTCTTCTTATAGGAGCCAATAATTCCACCCTAAATATAAGAGTATCACCCGGAACCACTTTCTGACGGAATTTTACATTATCAATCTTCATGAAATAAGTAGAATATCTGTCGGGTTCATCAACGGAATTAAGTACAAGAAGGCCTCCCACCTGAGCCATTGCTTCAATTTGCAGGACTCCTGGCATAACAGGCTCCTCAGGAAAATGTCCCTGGAAGAAAGGTTCATTCGAAGTAACATTCTTTACACCAACGATATGGTTTGCTCCCATAGCAATTACTTTGTCAACCAGTTGGAAAGGATATCTGTGAGGTAACAGTTCACGGATACGGTTTACATCCATAAGCGGCTCTTCGTTACAATTGTAAACAGGAGCCTGAATTTCATGTAGTCGGATTTCCTTTCTTAACTGTCTTGCAAACTTATTGTTGATGGTATGTCCGGGACGGGTAGCAATGATACGTCCTTTTATAGGTTTACCTATAAGCGCAAGGTCACCTATAATATCAAGAAGCTTGTGTCTTGCTGGTTCATTAGGCCAAACCAATGGAATATGATTAATATATCCCAGATGAGTTGCATCCATATGAGGAACCTTCATGACATCAGCCAACTTATCAAAGTTTTCCTGCGTCATTTGTCTTTCGTATATCACTATAGCATTGTCAAGGTCTCCACCTTTAATCAAACCAGCGTTAAGAAGAGGTTCAATTTCTCTTACAAAGACGAAAGTCCTTGCAGAAGCTATTTCTGTAGGGAAATCAGCCATATTCTCCAAAGTAGCAAACTGATTTGTAAGAATATGTGAATCATACGAAATGAGAGTATTTATGCTGAATCTGTCATCAGGTAGAACTGTGATTGAAGAGCCTGTAGCTTCATCACGGAATTCTATCTTTGACTTTATTATATAATAGTCTTTTGGTGCAGACTGTTCTTCTATACCTACGCGCTGGATGCATTCTACGTAAGCCTTTGCACTACCGTCCAATATAGGAAACTCTGGACCGTTTACTTGTATTAAACAGTTGTCAATACCGGCAGCATACAATGCAGCCATGGCATGTTCGATAGTACTTACCTTTACACCATTTTTTGCCAGCACTGTGCCACGAGTAGTATCCACTACATTTTCGGCTACGGCATCTATTATTGGTTGTTCATCGAGGTCGATACGCTGAATCTTATACCCGTGATGTTCTGGGGCAGGGTTGAATGTCACTGTAAGCTTTACTCCAGTATGAAGTCCTTTGCCGTTTAGTGAGAAACTGCCTTTTAATGTCTGTTGTTTCAACATGGGCTTATTTGTTTATTTGTTTTTTTAATTCTTCTAATTCTTTTTGAAGCTTGCCTAATTCCACATACATATCCGGGAGTTTTTTATAGATAGCGGCCGAGCGTGCAAACTGTTTAGGCTCGATTGCCGGATATCCCATGAGCGATACTCCGGATTTTGTGTTGCCTGGTATACCGGACTGTGCTCCTACTGTAACCCTGTCACCTACTTTAATATGTCCGGCTATACCCACTTGTCCGCCAAACATACACCATTCACCGATTTTTGCAGAACCGGCAATACCTACCTGAGATGCCATTACAGTATTACTTCCAATTTCAACATTGTGTGCAACCTGAACAAGGTTGTCAAGTTTAACTCCTTTATGTATAATTGTAGCCCCCATTGTAGCACGGTCTATACATGTATTTGCACCTATTTCCACATCATCTTCAAGAATAACTATACCAATTTGCGGAATCTTTTCGAATCCTTGTGCAGACGGAGCAAAACCAAATCCGTCGGCTCCTATTACGCTACCTGCATGAAGTATACAATTATTTCCTATAATGCAGTCATGATAAACAGTGACATGAGGATAAATTATGCAGTTATCGCCTATTTTTGCATTACATCCTACAGTTACATGAGGGTGAATATAAACATTATTTCCTATTACGGCACCGTCTTCTATACATGCAAACGGACCCACATAGCAACCTTCACCTACTTTTGCACTTTGAGATATTGAGGCCAGCGAGTCAATACCCGTTTTTTTAGGACGGCTCATTTCATAAAGTGTAAGAAGTTTTGCAAGGCTTTCGTATGCATTCTCCACTTTTATAAGTGTAGCCTTAATCTCATGTTCAGGTTCAAAGTCTCTGTTTACAAGTACTATTGAAGACTGAGTCTCATAGATGTAATTAGTATACTTTGGGTTAGATAAAAACGACAATGCTCCGGGCACACCTTCTTCAATCTTTGCAAAGGTATGAACTGTAGCGTTTTCATCTCCTACAATAACTCCTTGGATATATTCTGCAATTTGTTTAGCCGAGAACTCCATAATTACTATCTTTTGTTCCTTTTTTATATCTTTTTTTCGTTAACTATTGATACCCTGTAAGGGCATTGCTCTTGTTAATTATGCAAATTACGTATTTTTTTTTTATATTTCAGAGTAAAATCCGATTTTTTTACTCTAATCTACTACTAAATGTATGATTTAGACCTTAAAAAGGACAAAAAAAGGTAGTTGCATACTTACTAAGTGTGTATGCAACTACCTCGTTTTTGTCAACAGAACCAAAGCCGTGACAACTATTTCTACATATAAAATTCTTACATAAAAAGTCTTTTATATAAAAGCTGTTGTTTGCAGTAAAGATTTATACAAACAATACTTTTTGTCACAGAATAGCTTTCAGTTGTTCTGCCATCTGCAACTGTACCTTGTGAGCTTCTTCACCTGCAACTTTTGCGAAGTTTTCAGTCTTGTCGGCATATATGATTGCACGGCTTGAATTTACAATAAGTCCGCATTCTTTAGTCATACCATATTTGCAAACTTCTTCTAAAGAACCACCCTGAGCACCGATACCAGGAACGAGCAGGAAGTGGTTAGGAACGATTTTACGGATATCTTCAAACATACGTCCCTGTGTTGCGCCAACAACATACATCATATTTTCATCGTTTGCCCATTCCTGAGACTTGCGTAAAACCTTCTCGAAGAGACGTTCACCAGTTTCGTCAGCTGTCAGCTGGAAGTCGTGTGATCCCTTGTTTGAAGTTAGGGCAAGCAGAATAACCCATTTTCCATTGTAAGTAAGGAAAGGAGTAACGCTGTCTTCACCCATATAAGGAGCAACGGTAACAGAATCAATATCAAGTTCTTCGAAGAATGTGCGTGCATACATAGCTGAAGTATTTCCAATATCACCACGTTTTGCATCAGCTATAATGAACTGGTCTGGATAATTGTTCTTGATATACTCTACTGTCTTTTCGAAAGCTATCCATCCCTTAACACCCATACTTTCATAAAAAGCAAGGTTAGGTTTGTATGCTATACAGTAAGGAGCTGTTGCGTCAATAATAGCTTTATTGAAAGCAAAGATAGGATCTTCTTCAGAAAGAAGATGTTCTGGTATTTTTTTGATATCAGTATCAAGTCCTACACAAAGGAAAGACTGTTTTTTCTTGATATTTTCTATAAGTTCGAGCTTATTCATAATCTTAAAGATATAATAAATTATAATTTAATACATATTATACATATACATTGTATACATTGCCTTAAAAGCCTGTATAACAGATAATCTGCGTGCATTTTATTACAGTTCGCTTTCTTTCAGGCGTTCAGCATTTTCGGCTACTATCAGGTGATCTATACAATCCTGAATATCACCGTCCATAAATGCACTCAGATTATAGATAGTATAGTTTATTCTGTGGTCAGTAATACGCCCTTGCGGATAATTATAAGTACGGATCTTAGCCGAACGGTCGCCTGTACTCACCATAGTTTTTCTTTTAGACGCGATATCATCTATATATTTCTGGTGCTCTTTATCATAGATAAAAGTACGAAGACGTGAAAGTGCGCGTTCCTTATTCTTAGGCTGGTCGCGTGTTTCGGTACATTCAATTAGAATTTCCTCTACCACCCCGGTATTCGGGTTCTTCCAGTTATATCTCAGTCGTACTCCAGATTCCACTTTATTTACATTCTGTCCTCCGGCACCACCGCTTCGGAATGTATCCCATTTAATTTCACCTTCATTTATTTCCACATCGAAAGGTTCAGCTTCAGGAAGTACGGCTACAGATGCGGCTGATGTATGTACTCGTCCCTGGGTCTCGGTTGCGGGCACACGTTGTACACGGTGTACACCCGATTCATATTTCAGTGTACCATACACCTTGTCTCCGGTAACAGAACAGATGATTTCCTTAAAACCTCCGGCTGCACCTTCGTTTGCACTCGAAACTTCCAGTTTCCAGCCTTTAGATTCACAATATTTTGAATACATACGGAACAGGTCGCCGGCAAATATAGCAGCCTCGTCGCCACCGGTACCGCCACGGATTTCCAGAATAGCGTTTCTGTCATCCTGAGGATCGGCAGGAACAAGCAGAAGTTTAATCTCCTCTTCCAGTTCCGGGATGCGTGCCTCGCAGGCAGCAGCTTCTTCGCGGGCCATTTCCTTCATTTCAGGGTCGCTTTCGTTCATCATTATTTTGGCCTCTTCCAGTCCATTGATGCACTGCAGGTATTCCTTTCGCGCATTCATGATGTCGCCCAGTTCCTTGTATTCCTTTGTCAGTTTTACATATCTTTTCTGGTCTGCTATCACGTTCGGGTCAGTAATAAGTGTAGATACTTCCTCAAAACGTGATACCAGTCCTTCAAGTTTTTCTAATAAAGTATTGTTTTCTGCCATATAAAACAATTCACATTTATCTATGCTTTCTTCGTTTGTAATGCTGCATCCATGCAAGCGCACATACAACCACTAATATTACAGTAAGAAGTCCCATAATAATGTGAAATAAACGAGGGTTAAAGATTAATACTTAAATTCTCCGAATTCGCTTCTGATAATCAGTTCTTTCGAACCATTGCTTTCTTCTATGCGACCGATAATCTGAGCGTCGATATTGAACGATTTGCTGATTTCGATAACCTGTTCTGCATGTTCAGGAGAAAGATATACTTCAAGACGGTGACCCATATTGAACACCTTGTACATTTCGTCCCATTCAGTACCACTCTGTTCTTTAATAGTTTTAAACAATGGAGGAACAGGGAATAAATTATCTTTGATTACGCGGCAGTTGTCGCCTACGAAGTGCAGAACCTTAGTCTGAGCACCTCCCGAGCAGTGCACCATACCGTGAATTTCAGGACGTAGTGCATCAAGAAGCTTTTTCACTACCGGAGCATATGTACGTGTAGGAGAGAGAACAAGTTTTCCTGCATCAAGTGGAGAACCTTCTACAGAATCAGTCAGCTTAAGATTACCGCTGTAAACAAGTTCTTCAGGTACAGCCTTATCGTAGCTTTCCGGATATTTTTCAGCAAGATACTTTGCGAAAACATCATGGCGCGCACTTGTAAGACCATTGCTACCCATACCGCCGTTGTATTCTTTTTCGTAAGTAGCCTGTCCGTAAGAAGCAAGACCAACGATAACGTCGCCCGGACGGATGTTTGCATTGTCAATCACATCAGAACGTTTCATACGGCAAGTTACTGTACTGTCTACGATAATAGTACGAACCAAGTCACCTACATCGGCAGTCTCACCACCTGTTGCGTAAACACCTACACCCATTTCGCGGAGTTCGGCCAAAAGTTCATCTGTTCCGTTGATAATAGCGGAAATAACTTCTCCGGGAACAAGAAGTTTGTTACGTCCGATAGTAGAAGAAACAAGTATATTGTCGACTGCACCCACACAGAGCAAGTCGTCTATATTCATTATCAACGCATCCTGTGCTATACCCTTCCATACCGAAACATCTCCTGTTTCTTTCCAATACATATATGCCAGAGAAGATTTTGTACCTGCTCCGTCGGCATGCATGATGTTGCAATACTCTGGGTCTCCTCCCAAAATATCAGGGATGATTTTACAGAAAGCTTTTGGGAAAATACCTTTGTCAATGTTTTTGATAGCGTTATGTACATCTTCCTTTGATGCTGAAACGCCACGCTGCATGTATCTTTGGTTACTCATGAGTGATGATAATTATGTTATAATTTCTAATCTATGTGCAAAAATACGGATAATTTCGGTTAAAACCATATTTTTCAGTGAATAAATCAATTGTTACTTTTTCTCCCGAAAGTTCAGAATGCCTGCTGAAACCGGAGTACTTTCATTGCCGTATCGGTCAACTGTGGTAATGCTCCAGAACAGTTTCTCTTCCCATGGGAATTGTGGTGAATATACCCAACTGTTTCCATCCACACGTGGACATACTATATTTTCAGCCTTGCTTGTATCTACTGGGTATTTGTTGTCTCCATATATTCTGAAATACACACCTCCCTTTTTATATGTTCCCAAGGTATCCCATTCAAGAACCAAATTGTAATCAATATTTCCTATAAAATCGGCTCCTGTATATTTTGATGTATTGTCAAAAATACCTTCACTACTGTCACAACCGTCACGTGTATTATTATTCTTAAGCCCGTTGCGACCTCCATTGTCAGATGAACTGTTTCTGCCGGTTTTTTTTAACGAAAGTGAACCTGGTGATTTTGGTGCTATACTGTCTTGCCATACCATTGGTGGTATTACTGCATTAAAATTATAGAACTCCATTTTTATATTGTCGAGCAGGCCTTTTATATTGTCTATAAGAAACTTGTTTCTGAAATAAGCCTGACCGTCGAGATTGTTTTTTCTTGAAAAGTATATCTGACGCAGAACTTCATCAATAGGCCAGTTGCCTTCATCCGGGTTCAGAAAATAAACTCCCAGTCCTGGAACTACCCATCTTTCTCCCTTGTTCTCCTGCCAGTCGAGTGCAAACGGATAGAAATGATTTCCCTTGAAATACATCATTGGAAATATCGCATCCTGTATACCCTCCCTGAGCCATGCCTGCGCATCCTGATAAACAGTCATATATGCATTCCATCCTCTTGAACTGTATCTCCTTGTGTCACGATATTTCCCTACCGGCGAACTGCTTACCTTAACCCATGGCTTCAAGGCTTTTACATCGTTATATATTCTTCTTACTATATATGTAATATTGTCTCTTCTCCATTCCTCCAGTTTCTTTTTCTTTCCATATTTTCTGAAAGTGTTCTGGTCGGGAAACTTTTCTCCTCTCTCCGGATACCTTATATAATCCAGATGAATACCGTCGACATCATATTTCTCTACTATCTCTCTCACTATTGCAGACAAGTAATCGGCTGTACCGGGATTACCCGGGTCGAGATACCATCCTCCGTTAAACTGCTTGCATAAATCCGGCCTTTTCCTTACTACCGAATGCTTTCCTAAAAGCTCAACCTGCCTTTTGTTTCCAATAGGAATTGTAACAATCCAGGCATGAAGTTCCATTCCTCTTTTATGACACTCTTTAATAGCAAAATCAAGAACATCATATCCAGGGTCTTTTCCGGTTTTTCCGGCTAAAGCTTCGGCAAAAGTCTCGTATTTTGACGGGTATATCAAGTCACCTCTCAGTCTTGTCTGGAAAATTACAGTGTTGAATTTGGCTTCCTTCAGTATATCCAGTTGACGGCATAACTCATCTTTCTGTCTTTTTATAGAAGAGGGTGAGGTAGCCTTTGTTTTTGGCCAGTCGAGTCCGCCAATTGTAGTAAGCCATGTAGCCCTTATTTCATATTTATCTTGTTTGTTGGGAATGTCTGTGGCATTAATCCTGATAGAACAAGCTATAAGAACTGATAAAATGAATATAAATTTATGCATAACATTAATTTTAGTCGGCAAAGATAACAAGTCCTCATTAATAATTGTTACTTTTGCGCAATATATAATTTAAAATTAACACGTAAGCATTATATAAACATTTCAAAAAGATGGTAACATTCAGTATAGCACTAATCCTGTTGATAACAGGTTATGTGATTTATGGCAAATATGTCGACCGGCTTTTTAAACCGGATTCATCAAGAAAAACTCCTGCTGTGACTAAGGCCGACGGAGTTGACTTTATTCCTCTTCCTACCTGGAAGATATTTATGATTCAGTTTCTCAATATTGCCGGTCTCGGTCCTATATTCGGTGCTATAATGGGTGCCCAGTTCGGAACAGCTTCATACCTTTGGATTGTTTTTGGAACGATATTTGCCGGTGCTGTACACGATTTCTTTTCGGGAGCTTTGTCTATCAGAAACTCGGGCGAGAGTCTTCCTGAAATTATAGGCCGCTACCTTGGACTTACCACAAAGAAGGTTGCTTGTGTGTTTACCGTTTTCCTTATGATTCTTGTAGGTGCTGTCTTTGTATCTGGTCCTGCTGAATTGCTTGCCGGAATGACTCCCGAATACATGGATATGTATTTCTGGATGATAGTTATTTTCATTTATTACATATTGGCTACCATGCTTCCTGTGGATAAGATAATAGGCCGTATTTACCCACTGTTTGCTTTTGCCCTTCTCTTTATGGCTGTAGGCATTCTTGTGATGCTTTATGTCAAGTCGCCAGAACTTCCTGAAATATGGAACGGTTTCGGTACCAAATACGAAAAGAATCCTATTTTCCCAATGATGTTTATATCCATAGCCTGTGGTGCCATTAGCGGTTTTCACGCTACACAGTCACCTTTGATGGCCAGATGTATAACAAACGAAAAGCATTGTCGCCCTATTTTCTACGGAGCAATGATAACAGAGGGTATTGTGGCACTTATCTGGGCCGCTGCAGCAACATATTTCTTCCATGAGAATGGTATTGTCGACGAAGCTACAGGTATAGCATATTCCGGTGCCAAGGTCGCTACAGACATATCCAAGGAATGGCTCGGTACGGTAGGAGGTATACTTGCAATATTAGGTATAGTGGCAGCTCCTATAACAAGTGGCGATACGGCATTGCGTTCGGCCCGACTCATTGTTGCCGATTTTCTTAATATCGAACAGAAGAGTATAGCAAAACGACTGATTATCTGTATTCCGATATTCCTGCTCACCATTGGCCTTCTGGTTTTCAGTTTCAGCAATGCCGAAGGATTCAAGATTATATGGAGATATTTTGCATGGTGCAACCAGACTCTTTCGGTATTTACTTTGTGGGCAATAACAGTATATCTTGTAAAGATTAAGAAGAATTATTTTATAACATTGATTCCTGCATTGTTTATGACATGCGTATGCTCTACTTACATACTCATCGCGCCCGAAGGTTTCTCACTTAATCCTTTGGTCTCCTATGTGGGTGGTGCACTTTGTACCGTAGTCGCCATAATATGGTTCTGTACATGGAACAGAAAAAATAATAATTATGCCGGCTGATAAGGGAAAGTCAAGTTCAAGCAGTTTGGTATAAACATAAACCAGTTTAGTATAAATATAAAAATATAATGTTATGTTAATGACAACAACTCCCAATATTGAGGGAAAACGTATTATCCACTATTACGGAATAGTGTCTGGAGAAACAATAATAGGTGCCAACATGTTCAGAGACCTGTTTGCCAGCATCAGAGACATAGTAGGTGGCCGTTCGGGCTCATACGAAGAAGTATTGCGTGAGGCAAAGGATACTGCAATGCGTGAGATGAAAGAACAGGCTGCAAGGATGGGTGCAAATGCTGTGATAGGCATTGATCTGGATTATGAGACAATAGGTGGTAATGGAAGTATGCTTATGGTTACTGCAAGCGGTACTGCTGTCTACGTAGAATGAAAAATAGCTTGTAATAAGATTAATAATTATTAGGCAATATCGTACAGAAATGAACAAAAAAAATATTTTTGCGGCAGCAGCCCTGATATTACTGTCGTCGGGTGCCATGGCACAGAAAAAGAATTTCAGTTATAAGTTTTACGGTCAGTTGAGAACGGATTTGTTTTATAACAGCCGTGCCAACTCTGAAACCGTAGACGGACTTTTTTATATGTATCCTAAGGATATTTTGCCTGATGCCGATGGAAACGACCTGAACAGTTATGCTAATGGGAACTTCTATACTCTTTATTCACGTATGGGAGTCGATGTCAACGGACCTGAATTGAATAATGGAAAGATTAAAACCTCGGCAAAGCTGGAAGTTGACTTCCGCGGTTCGGGTACTTCGTATACATTCCTCAGGTTGAGACACGTCTATTTTAATCTCGACTGGGGTAAGTCGGCCTTACTTGTCGGCCAGACATGGCATCCGCTTTATGGTGATGTGTCGCCCGATATTCTTAATCTGAATATGGGTGCGCCGTTCCAGCCGTTCAGCCGTGCCCCTCAGATAAGATACAGATATACTACAACCGATTTTGTGGTTACTGCAGCAGCATTGTGGCAGTCGCAATATCTTTCTGTTGGTCCGGCCAACAATATACCCGGAACTACATCAACTCAAAAGAGCCAGAATTTTATAAAGAACAGTTGTGTTCCTGAGTTTTATCTCGGAGTGGACTATAAGAAACTCGGACTTATAGCCGGAGCCGGTGTTCATGTGGCTTCTATTACTCCGCGTACACAGTCGCAGGTGGGTGATGACATTTTCAAGGTAAACGAAAGGGTTACAGGTGTATCGGCCGAAGCTCATGTGAAATATGTTAAAGACAATCTCTCTGTAGCAGCAAAGACTGTACTCGGGTCAAATCTTACACAAACAAGTACTGTGGGTGGCTATGGAGTTACTTCAACCGATTCACGTACCGGACGTCAGGAGTATTCTCCTACCAGAACATCGCATTCGTGGGTGAATATGGTATATGGAAACAAACTCAGGTTGGGTGTGTTCGGAGGCTATCTGAAGAATCTCGGATCGAAGGATAATGTGAGCGGACTGATAGGTACAGGAACAAATGTCGACCAGATTACAACAGCTACAGCCGAGATGACATATAATATCCCTAACTGGAAATTCGGTCTTGAGTATTCATGGACAGGCGCCTGGTATGGTGATAATGATTCAAAAGGTAAGGTAGTCGACACTCATCTGGTAAAGAACAACCGTATCGTGGCTGTTGCCATTTTCCAGTTCTGATAAATAAAGGAGGGCTTTCATATATATAATGAGATATAATGTTATATATATGAATACCCTCTTTTTTGTTATAACCAGAACTTTCAGAAGAAGAATCACTTTATTAAACATTTATATATTATAATATGAAAACAAAATTATTGATTGCAATGACATCTCTGATGATTCCGGCCATAGCTTCGGCTTCGTTCCCATGGAAGGAATATCAGAAGAAGTCGGATAAGGAGGCTTATGCAAAATACAATTCCGTAACCCTCCTCGACAGTACGTGCGTAACAGTGCAGCCTACCGGACAGGGCTCTTTCTCTGTGTCGAAAGTATTAAAGGTACAGAATCTTATGGGAGTAATGGAAAACAGAGTCCTGAAATACGATTACGATCCGCTTACTGCTGCTGCAAAATTCAAATATGTAACCATACATCACACCGACGGAACATACACCAATGTAGATGTATCAAAAACATGCGATTACGCTGCTCCGGCACGCGCCATATATTGGGGAGCACGCCAGATAATGCTTCAGCTCGACAATCTTCAGCCTGGAGATATAATAGAATATCAGATAGAGAAGGACGGATTCACATATGCGCTTCTTGGAGCTATGGAGGAAGACGATTCACGCTTCATCCCACCAATGAGAGGACAGTTCTATGATATAGTACCGTTCTGGGTGTCGGAACCAACCATGAGAAAGGTTTATAAGGTATCAGTACCTATGGAAAAAGAACTGCAGTTCAAGTTCTACCAGGGCGACTGCTCTTCATCTATGATGTACGAAGACAGCAGAAAAGCCTATACATTCACTATGAATGAGGTGATGCCTTTCGAAAGAGAACCAAACATGGTCGACTTGTTTGATGCCGCTCCTAAACTGATGATGTCTACCACACCCGATTGGAAGGACAAATCACGCTGGTTTTATAAAGTAAATGAAGATTACGGCAGTTTCAATGCCATACCGGAAGCCCAGAAGAAGGTTGACGAACTTATAAAGGGCAAGAAAACAGAAATGGAAAAGATTGCTGTTCTTACCCACTGGGTAGCCGACAATATAAGATATGCAGGTATATCTATGGGAAAGGGCGAAGGCTTTACATTGCATAATCTTAAAATGAATTATACCGACCGCTGCGGTGTATGTAAAGATATAGCAGGAACACTTATCGCTTTCCTTCGTATGGCAGGATTCGAAGCTTTCCCGGCCATGACAATGGCAGGAAGCAGGGTAGAGAGCATACCGGCCGACCACTTCAACCACTGTGTTGCCGTTGTAAAATTGAGTAATGGTACACTCATGCCGCTCGATCCTACATGGGTACCTTTCTGCCGTGAGTTGTGGAGCAGTGCCGAACAGCAGCAGAACTATTTGCCTGGAACTGCCGAAGGTACAGATCTGTGTCTTACTCCGGTCTCTGCACCAGAAAATCATTATGTGCGTATCAAGGCCGATAACCGTCTTACTGCAGATGGAACACTAGTAGGACGTTTTACCATTATAGCCGAAGGACAGAGCGACAGCAATATACGCAGAATCTTCACTACCGGATTCCAGAGTGAATGGAAGAATACTATGGAAAAGCAGTTGCTTAATGTTTCTCCAAAGGCTAAGTTGAAGAGTGTAAATTATGGCAGAAATCCTAAGGACTATCAGAAAGAGCCTATAAAGATAACATTCTCATATGAAATCCCTGACTATGCCATGGCTGATGATGATGAACTTGTGTTCAAAATGTTTGTTATGAATAATCTTTATACTCAGGTTATGTCTTATCTTCGTATAGATACAAGCATCGAAAACCGCAAGTATGGATTTAAGGACGGATGTTCACGTCTTGTAGAACTTGAAGAAGAACTGACTTTACCTAATGGTTATAAGCTCACTTGCGGACCTAAGTCGGAAAATGTAGACGGCAAGGCTGCAAAATTCAACGGAAGCTTCAGACAGGAGGGAAATAAACTGCTCTTTGATACAAGTCTTTCATTATATAAGAGAGTTTATTCAGCACACGACTGGAATGATTTCCGTAACTCTGTAAATGCTTCAAAATCATTCGGTGAATACGTAGTAGTAAAGAAATAAGCCGGGCTTTTTTTGAATTGCTATAAAACAAATTACATTTAAACTTAAGAATTTACAAAAATGAAAATAACAAAACAATACATCGGTTTGATGCTTCTCATGCTTCTGATGGTTTCTATTCCTGCATATTCCGCATCCGAAGCAAACTTTGTCAAACTGTACAAGACATATACATTGAATGCCGATGGCAGCTCTGAAGAAAGGGTTTATAAAGAATTGAAGATTTTCACTCATGCCGCAATGAACGGTAAGTACGGTGAGAGTTTTATAGTATATAATCCTGAATATCAGGAACTGAAAATCAATGATTCGTATACTGTACAGAAGAACGGAAATATTGTACGTACTCCTGAAAATGCTTTCGTAGAGGTTCTGCCTTCTGTGGCAGCAAATGCTCCTGCTTATAATCATCTTAAGGAAATGGTAGTAGTGCATACCGGACTTGAGCTTGGTGCTACAATTGTTCTCGACTATTCTATTATCAGTAAAGGTGGCAGAACAGGAGAACTCGATATATTTTCACCAGTAAAAGAATTGTCGCCTATCAGTGATTTTACATTTACTGTCAATGTACCTGAGTCCAAAACACTTCATTATGAATTGCTCAATTCGAATGTGCGTCCTTCTGTAAAAGTGAAGAATGGAGTAAAGACTGTTACATATAAGATGAAGAATGTTGAGGCTTGTCCTTATCAGTATCCATGTACTTCTTTACCTTTAGTACAGCAAGTAGCAAGCGGAATGATGCCTGTAGTAGTGGCTAATACTTATAAAAACTTTGATGCTGCATTGTCTGTTCTTGAATCACAGATGAAGGTTGGCGACAAGAAGGTGATTGACAACAAGATTGCAGAGTTCAAGGAAGAAGTTGGCGACGACAAGCAGAATTTGCGTGATGCGATAGGAAAGTTCATGTCATATCTTTACTCAAAAAAAGGATTTGTTAAAGTTTCACTTAAGGAGTCCGGATATCGCATACGTCCGGCATCAGAGGTTCTGAGATCTATGTACGGAACTAGGGCCGAACTTGCAAATCTTGATGTAGCCCTTCAGAAGGCAGCAGGAATAGATGCAGAAATAAAGATTTGCTCTGTTAAACTCGAAGATGCCAACTATGGTGGACTTGCTGGTATTGTAGGTGTATTGGCTGACTCTGAGCTGACTCCAATGAAGGTAGCACTCATAAATGAGCCTTATTGTAATTTTGCAGAATATATCAATACAACAAATATTAAGGGAGAACAGTGTACACTGAACGGTACAAAGTCTTCATTGTCTTCAGTAGTATCTATTAATTATTTACGGAATCTTGAATTTACAACTGAAAACTCAAAAGAAATTCCTGGAGGATATACTGTAATGACATTGCCAGGTCAGATGGCCGCTTCCTTATATTATAACTATTCTGCCAACACCACAATGCAGGAAAACATATTATTGCCTTACAAATACAATATTGATGATGAAACAAAGCTAAAACTTCCTGAAGGAAAAGTATGGATGAAAAAATCTGATGTTTCTGTCTCCAACAAAATAGGTGAGGTTAGTTTCAAGTATGTAGAGGAAGATGGAGTAATTAAGGTAACAAGAAAACTCGCAATAAACGAGCAACTTATTACCGTATCAGACTATAAGTTGTTCTATTCACTTATGTCGGAATGGAAAGATGTAAATAACCACACTATCGTGGTACGTTAAAGAAATACTTATCATACTTATCACTTTCCGCCTTAATATACATATTTTGAATAAGTGGTATCACCAACATTTTGTACAAATTGTTGGTGATACTTCTTTTATGGTGGATGCCATGTACACAGAACCAAATGAAGAGACCAAATAGGTAATTAGCGTCTTTTTTATTGCTATTATGTGTTTATTATGATAATATATAATCAAAATTATATTTTACTGTGAAACATGATATTGTGTTCGTGGAATATAATTTTTATATTTGGATCGTTATTAAAATATATAAGCAATGAAAAGAATTTATTTAATCATAGCATATGCTTTATTCATATGTTTATTTGGCTCTGCTACATGGGGACATCAACATTTTATGCTTGCCGTAATGTCTCTTTTTATTTTTGTCACATGGGGCTTTTTATACTTATTGAAAAGACAATCTTAATCAGAATATTTGATGATTTATCAAAATTTTGAGTCTAAATACATATTTCAACCGCTGTTCCGTATTCGTAATAAAATAATTTTAATATAGTATTATATGGCAAATTATTGTAAATGTCCTTACTGTGGAAAAACATTAACTTTACGTCAATGCTTATGTTATCTAAATAAAGGTAAAGAACATTCTGTACTTTGTGCTAATTGCGGACGCAGTATTCATCCGAAAAAGAATCCTTATTCATCACAAAAAGGTATATATTTTGGAACACTTTCTGCTTGGCTTCCTGCGTCTATTAGTATTTATATTTTCCATACAGATTTTGTTACAGCATGTTTGATTGCTGCTCCTTTTATTATTATTACTTGTTTATTAAGCATATTCATTTGGTATAGAAATTTATTTTTTGAATAGGATAATCTTATCTACTGGTTCCAAAAACGTAATTATCCTCAGTTTAAGTGATATTGTGGTATCACCAATAAGGCATAAAATAAAGAGGCTGTCACAATTATTAATCATATCAATTAATATTGCGACAGCCTCTTAAAGAATGTATTGTTTAATTTTTATCGGGTCTGTAGTTCCAATTATTTGTCACCACGGATAGCAGCGATACCCGGAAGGATTTTACCTTCGATAGCTTCAAGCAAAGCACCACCACCAGTAGAGATATAAGAAACCTTATCAGCCATACCGAACTTGTTGATACAAGCTACAGAGTCACCACCACCGATAAGTGAGAATGCACCTTCTGCAGTTGCTTCAGCGATAGCATCAGCGATAGCCTTAGAACCAGCAGCGAAGTTATCCATTTCGAATACACCTGCAGGACCGTTCCACAAGATAGTTTTAGCACCCTTGATAGCAGCCTTGAATTCTTCGCGAGTCTTAGGACCAGCATCAAGACCCATCCATCCGTCAGGAATATTGCTATCGTCGCAAACCTGAGTGTTAGCATCGTTAGCGAACTTGTCAGCAGCGATACAGTCGCAGCCAAGAATCAAGTTAACACCTTTAGCCTTAGCCTTTTCGATGATATCAAGAGCCAACTGCAACTTGTCGTCTTCTACAAGTGAGTTACCAATCTTACCACCTTTAGCTTTAGCGAAAGTAAATGCCATACCACCGCAAAGGATCAAGTTGTCTACTTTGTCCATCAAGTTTTCGATGATACCGATCTTAGTAGAAACTTTAGAACCACCCATGATAGCAGTGAAAGGACGTTTGATATCTTTCAATACGTTGT
>artificially_reared_2__coassemble_95_pt1 | contig 60381 bp, 37 predicted proteins | sample artificially_reared_2__metabat2_high_PE_035 | metagenome-assembled genome bin artificially_reared_2 | reverse complement strand
ATGATATTATGAAGGACTATGAAGATGAGATGCATAAGTTGGGCAAGATGTATGCTAATGATGAATATTCGTCCGGATGGGTCAAAAATTCTGATAATGTAGGATTTAGTGTTTGGGACAGCAGTGACAGGCGTACTATTTTCTTGCTTAATACAGATTGGGAAAGCGATGCCATGATACATAATGCCGAATTAGTATATGGCTCTTCTTCATTTACAATTCCGGTAAGAAGATATAACATAGAGACAGTGCATATATCTCATGGTGTTGCTGTGTATGGATTGTCAAACACTACTGATGTAATTTCAATTACTGACGAAGGCAACAGTTGGGCTATAAAGGTTCAAACTACAGAAAGTGATACAGTCAGCTGCTTTAATTCATTAACGGGCGGACAGAAAAGTTTCGAACTGACTGGCCCAGGAGTACATACTTTGAAATTAAATAAGTAGGACTTTTTATTCTATTATTTTATTTGTAGTGGAATATAAATTATAATACCGTTGTTGGGAAAACACAACCAACAACGGTATTTTTATAGATTATCTTAGAATCCTGAATGTTCCTTTTTATTTTCAAATCCATCTACAGCTCTGACTTTTTCTCCTGAATAATACCATTTGATTTCATCATTCAGCAAGTTGCCTTTACTGTCGGTACAGGTTGCCTTAATAACATTCTCACCATTATTTAGAATTACATTATTTATTATGTAATGAACATCTGTATATCCTTTTTCTATGTTTGTAAGCTCCTGGCCGTTAAGAGTGACTTTGGGAGTTCCGCAGTTAGAGTAAACAGTAATGCTCGTTTTCTTTGTCTCTCTGTCGGAGTTTCTTCTTTGTGTAATATATAAAACAGGTTCTTCACTCCAGTTGGCTTTGTACCAGTAGTACGAATCTTTCTTTATTTTCCTGTCGAAAGTCACCAGTCCTTTCATGTTTCTTGCTGCTACACCACCTCTTTCCCACATAGGACATGCAAAGTCGAATGTATTCCACAGATATGAAGCTATAATATAAGGATGTTTGGCTATTACACTCCATTGATACTCATGTGTTTTTGTCTGAAAGGTTTCCGGATAAAATTCCTTAGTCCAGTTGAGCGATTCTCCAAGAAATTCTGTCTGGTGATTCAGATTTGCGTCTGCTCCATATTCTGTAAGCATGAGTTTCTGATCGGGATATTTTTCTTCAAGACCTTCTACCCATGCATCTATATCCTTTATTTTTTTCTCATACCATCCGAAGTATCTGTTCATGCCCTGTATATCTGCATTCATATTTACAGGGTGCTCGGCATGACCATATCCGTTTACCGAAACTGTATATCTGTCAGGGTCTTCTGTTTTTGCAAGGTCATGCAGCGATTGGGTTAACTGAGAAGTATATGAGTGAGGATGATATACTTCATTATGGAGTCCCCATACATAAATAGAAGGATGGTTGAAGCTTTGTCTTATGAGCTCTCTCAACTGGCTGTGTGCATTTTCCCATTCCTCGCCTGTAACTCTGTTGACAAACGGAATTTCTGCCCATATAATAAGTCCCAAACTGTCACATTTAGAATAAATGTAATCCGACTGCTGATAATGTGCAAAACGTACTGTGGTAGCACCAACGTCCATTATAGTTTGCAGGTCGAAGTCATGGTTCTCTTTTGTAAGAGCACTTCCAAGTTCCCACCAGTCCTGATGTCTTGTAACTCCATACATTGGATATTTCTCTCCGTTGAGGTAGAATCCTTTACCTGCTATAATCTCATATTTCCTGATACCTAAAGGTTGTGATACCTCATCTATCTTCTGTCCGTTATGATACAGACGTGATGTAACTTTATACAAGTATGGATCTTTTCTACCATTCCACAGATGAGGATTTTTAACTTTAAAGTTGGATGTAAAACTTTTAATTCCTTGAGCTGAAAGATTAATTTCTTCTTTCTTTACTGAAATGACTTTACCGGAATTATCATAAATAGTATTTTCCAGAACCACAGGCGAGGTATGTAAGGAAGCATTATCGAGTTTTACCTTTACACTTATATCTGCCGATTTTTTACTGACATTTTTCTGTGTGATGTATATTCCACTTGATGCATTATCAGTAACGGTTATATTGCATTTCTCAGTCACGATAAGTGATACCGGTCTGTAGATTCCTCCATATACACCAAATAAAGTATGGTTTACAGGAATAACATCGGGTCTTGAAGCATTATCGGCCTTTACAATTATCTCATTTTCTTCATTAAACTTTATTTCGTTCTGTATTTCGCATGCAAATGCTGAATATCCTCCTTTATGAGTAATAACCAATTTACCGTTTACATATACTTCGGCACAACTTCCAACTCCTTCAAATCTTAGAAAAAGTCTTTTGTCTTTCCATTCTTCAGGAAAGAAATAATTCTTTCTGTAATATGAAGTTCCCTGGTAGAAAGAGTTTACATTCTGTTGCATATCAATGTTATTCCATGTGTGCGGAATGTTCACTTCTGTCCATTTACCATCCCAGGCCTGTGCTGCTTTCATGGTTTCGGTAGGAAAAGGACCTTTCTTGAACAGCCATCCGTCATTGAATGTGATTATATCTCTTGCACCTAATGTTGACATGCTGCAGAGACATGCTAAAACGCTCGTTATAAGTTTCATTATTTTAAGGTATTATAGGTTTGACAATAAATTCTACAGTTTTAATTAGCCATCTTATATATCTGGTTTCCTGCCAGAAGAAATGCACCTACTCCATAAACTTCTGTCATATCTCTTGTTACTTTTTTAGGATCTGCTCCTATAGGTTGTACGTATCCTAATTTACCATTATCCTCTACGGCATCAACAAGAGCCTTCCATCCTTTTTCTATTACAGGCATTATTCTTTCTTTGTCGAGTATGCCTTCATTTACTCCATAGGCCAATGCATAAACAATAAATCCTGTTGCACTTGTTTCGGGCGAAGGATAAGAATCGGGATCGAGTAAACTTGCATGCCAATATCCGTCTTTTCCCTGTAGCTCTGATATCCTGTATGACAACTCGACAAACAGATTCTCATAAAAGTCACGGTATCTGCTAATAGGAGATAGTTCCTGCAATATTTCGGCCAGGCCTCCGAGAACCCATCCGTTTCCTCTTCCCCAGAACACCTTCTTACCATTAGCTTCTCTTTTTCCGAAATATCTTCTGTCGCGATAGAACAGTTTTTCTTCTTTATCGTACAAGTAGTCGTATGTAGCCTTGTACTCGGCATTTAAAAAGTCGATAAATTTCTTGTCTTTTGTGAGTGTATACATCTTAGCATAAACCGGTGGAGCCATAAATAAAGCATCGCACCATGACCATCTTTCGAGTGTTGCCATGTTGCTGTAATCTAATTCAAGATTACTGTCCGACTGATGGTTTATTACAAATTCTGTTCTTGCAAGAGTGGGAAGAATCATATTTCTGTCGCCATATTTTCTATACATATCGATGAAAACTTGTCCCACTGCAATGAAATCTGCATGATACATATATTTACCGACTTGCCAGAAGTTTCTTCTTCCTATTTTTTTCAGCCAGTCGTAATAGAAAGAGTTGTTGTCTTCTTTCTCTGTCAGTTCAGCCCAGTCGAGCATTCCCATATACAGAGCTGCATGTGTCCAACTTAAATCATCATGTTCATTACCTTTAGCCGGATTTGCTATCTGCCAGTCGGCTACTTTTTTCATGATTTCCTTTACTTCTTTTTTCTTGAACTCAGTTTGTGCCTGAAGGTTGCCTATGGTTAACATGGCACAGATAATTAGTATAAGATTCTTCATATTGTTATGTGTTTATCATTTTTTTCAAAGTTTCTTATGTAAAATTATATCAAATATTATGTTTTGTGAGTATAAATGTTTTTTATTAATAAGTATATTATTCCAAATGGATGATATTGGTATTATATTCGGACTTTTTTGGATGTTTTTTTTCTATTTTTTGTATCTTCTTTTTTATTAAATTTGTAGCCAAAACCATTAACTATAATATTATGAGATTATTTTTCTTCTTTTTCTATATAATTTTATTTTCTTCTGTTTACTCACAGAATCTTTATTTTAAGCATTTGGGTATTAAGGATGGGTTATCCCAAGTTTGTATACCTTCAATTTATCAAGACAAAAATGGTGTGATGTGGATTGGTACTACTGAGGGATTAAACAGATATAATGGAGTTAGAATTCAGGATCATACTTCAGAAACACAATTAAATAAGTATATAAATAATACTGTAGATAAGATTACCGGTAATGGAGATAGCCTATTGTATATAGTCTCTAAAGGGGCTTTAATTAAAATGAATTCTGTTACAGGTTCGGCTAAATATTTAAAGAAAAAAGGAGTAAAAAGTATATTCTGCAGAAATGATACAGTTTGGACAGCCTGCGATGATGGAGTATATTATTATACAGATGAAGGGGAAAAATGTCATAACTTTCTTACTCAAGAAAGTGATTTATATCAGTTTTCTGAAATTGTAGTATTTAACAATAAGGTATATGCCATATCTAGTTCAGAGCTATATGTGATAGACAAATATGATTCCTCTGTTTGTACAGAACTACTGTCATTCCCACAGAATGATGCAAAAGTTCTGTTTGTTGACAGCAGGGAAAATATTTGGGTAGGAACATGGAGTGGCGTTTATATGATTTCTGATCAAGATAAAATTAATCATTTTACAACTTCTTCAAACAATGGGAATATCTCACATAATCAAATAAGGTGTATTGTAGAGGATAATATAGGAAATGTTTGGCTCGGTACCTTTAAAGGCTTGGACAGGTATGATTTGTCGACAAAAGTTTGGCAACATTACACAGACTATGGTGATTCTCCTAATACATTAAGTCATGCTTCAGTCTTGTCCTTGTATAAAGATTTAGATGGCAATATATGGGCCGGTACTTATTTTGGTGGTGTTAATATTTTTAGTCCTGATCCAAAGGCTAATTTTTTTTATCATGCACAGCATCTAAGAAATGATTGGTTGAGTTTTCCGGTTGTAAGTAAAATGGAAAAAGACTCAGACGGAAATATATGGATATGTACAGAAGGAGGGGGGCTAAATATATTAAACAAGAATACAGGTGAGTTTAAGGTCTTTAAGGGAACACAATCTGATACGTCAGGATTGTTGAGCGCAAATCTTAAATGTATATTTTATAATAAGAACAATAACAAAATGTACATTGGAACACATTTTGGAGGAATGTATGTTTATGATTTAAATAAAAAGGCCGGTTACAGTCTGGTGAATTCAAAGATGAACCCAAATTCATTGCCACATGATATAGTAAATGAAATACAACCTTATGATAACGGATTTATAGTATTAACTCCAGGTGGGGTTGTTTTTATGGATCCCAAAACAGACAGTTTTAAAGAACTGAATCTGACGCCTGAAGTAAAGAAAATTCTTAAAAGAGAATTTTGTTATGAGACATTAAGAATAGATTCAAGAAATCGTTTATGGCTTGGACATATTAAAGGTGGGGTTACTTGTGTAAATCTTTCTAATTCTCAGCATACATATTATGAACTTGATTCTTTGCACCAAAGTTGTGTCTCTTCAATTTTTGAAGATGAAAAAGGTGAAATATATGTTACTACTATGGGGTCTGGAATGCATCATTTTATAAATCATAAAAATGTTTTTAAGTCCTATACACCAAGTAATGATAGTTTCCCAAACTCATATTGTTATTATGTGTGTTCAGCAGGCAATAATATGCTTTATATTATTCATGGAGGCGGTATTTCATTATTTGATTCTATGAGTGAGAAAGTACTTAATACTTATAGATTATTTAATCAAAGTTATAGTATGGGATCAAGCATTCTTAGGAGTGATGATGGATTATTGTATATTGGTGGAACTAATGGATTGGCGGTGGTAGATGAAAAACGTTTGCTTGGAGAATTTTTTCTACGAAATATAGAGTTTGACCGTTTGTTTGTATATAATAAAGAAATAAGGGCATGCGATGAGACAGGAATATTATCTGATATTCTTTCCAGAACAGATCTGATATCATTAAAATATAATCAGAATAATATAAGTTTAGAGTTTACTAATTATGATTATTTAAATAATATAGTTCATCCCTTTGAGTATAATTTAAAGGGCTTCGATAGTGGTTGGAATATAGTTGAAGGTAATCGTATTACATATACAAGTTTACCTCCGGGAGAATATACCCTTAATATTAGACCTTATATTGTAAATCATAATACTAATGTGCCTGTTAAAAGTATAAAGATTATTGTAAAGCCACCTTTTTATTTGAGTATTGTAGCTTATATCTTTTATTCTATCATAGCTATTTTTATTGTATTTATGATTGTTAAGTTTATTATTCGTCAGGCTTCTCTTAGAGCAAGTTTGGTATTCGAACGTGCAGAAAAAGATAGGATAGAGGAACTTAACAGATCTAAGATAAACTTTTTTACGAATATATCACATGAATTTAAAACACCATTAACTTTAATTTTGGGGCAACTTGAAAGTATTATAAATTCTGATTTAAATAATAGCAGTTTACATAATAAACTTCAAAGAGTCTATAAAAACGCGTGGAATCTTAAAAATCTGGTAACAGAACTTTTGGATTTTCATAAACAGGAAGAAGGCTTCCTTAAACTGAAAGTTGAGGAGCGTGATATGGTATCATTTGTGAAACAGGTTACATCTAATTTTATTGATTTTGCCAAACAAAGAGAAGTTAGCTTTCATGTAACATCTCTTATTGAGGAAATTATGGTATATTTTGATCCTTTGCAAATGCATAAGGTAATTTCTAATCTGGTATTAAATGCCTTTAAGTTTACTCCAAGTGGAGGAGAAATTAATGTATATATACGTAAAAGCAATTCTGATGTCCAAATTATAATTTCTGATACAGGCGTAGGGATACCAAAGGATGAAATTGGAAATATTTTTAATCAGTTTTATCAGATTGACCGAAACAAGAAACATTCATCACTGGGAACTGGAATAGGATTATCTATAGCCAAAAATATTATAGAGTTGCATCATGGAGACTTGTCTGTTAATAGTGAAATTGATAAAGGTACTGAATTTGTAATAACTTTGCGTTTAGGACATAGTCATTTTTCTGAGGAAGAGTTAAGTGATAGTAATAAATTATCACCTGTAATTGTACCTGATTTATCTTCTTCATTAATGTATGGTATTGCTGATGAGGTTGATTGCAATGATAAAGAGGTGTCAGTGGATGATTTCTGCACAGGTAATTCGGATAAGCCAATTATGCTTATTGTTGAAGATAACGATGAACTTTGTTCTATTCTTAGTGATGTGTTAAGTCCTACTTACAATATTAATATTGTACATGATGGAGCTGTAGCTCTTGATGTGGTAAAGAAAATACATCCTGACATTGTATTAAGTGATGTGATGATACCAAATTTATCAGGTAAGGATTTATGTTATAAGATTAAGAATAATGTTGAACTATCTGATATATCTATAGTGCTGATGACAGGAATGATATCAACGGATTTGATGTTGGAAGCTCTAATGGCAGGAGCAGATGATTATATAATTAAACCATTTGATATTAGATTATTACAGTCACGTTGCAGGAATATCTTAAAGAATAAGAAGCGACTTATTGCCTGGTGTGGAAGTAATATAGTGCCCGAAACAACAGGTGCAGATGCTGTGAGTGATTCAGACAGGAAGCTTCTTGAGAAATGTATAGAAGTTATTAAAGATAATTTTGATAATCCTGATTTTGATGTTACAGTTCTTGCTAATAAAATGTGTATGGGTAGAAGTAAACTTTATACAAAGTTTAAACAAATAGCTGGAATACCTCCAAATGAATTTATAATAAAAATAAAACTTGAGGAAGCTATGCTTCTGTTAAAAGAAAATCCTGAATTTAATGTCTCTGAGATATCAATTAAATTAGGTTTCTCTTCACCTAGATATTTTAGTAAGTTATTCAAGGCATTCTTTGGTGTAACCCCTCAATCTGTACGAAGGAATAATGAATAGAATTAAAAAAATCCCATTCTGGAATATAAAGAATGGGATTTTTTTATGTATCTAAATGTCCAAATATGTGATATTTTTGTTTTATAGGACATTTATACCGATTTTAAATATAGTATATACACTATATGTAATTCTATAATTTGGATATTAGCATCGAACTAATAAAATCTAAATTATGAATTATAATAGAATTCTAAAGATGTTAATAATAACATCATTAATTTTAGCTACTCCTATTCATGCTCAAAATCTATTGCCTGCAGAACAGGAAATATCTTTGAAGTATGGAGCTGACCGGTTGGGTAAGCGTCAAGATGATGCAATGTGCAAATTCCGTGAAAACAGATTGGGAGCATTTATTCATTGGGGACTTTATGCAATTCCCGGTGGCGAGTGGAATGGTAAGATGTATCCCGGAGCTGCCGAGTGGCTTAAATCATGGGCTAAGGTTCCATCATCTGAATGGTTAAAATTAATGGATAAATGGAATCCTGAAAAATTTAATGCCAAACAATGGGCTAAAATGGCAAAAGAAATGGGGGTAAAGTATGTCAAAATTACAACAAAACATCATGAAGGTTTTTGTTTGTGGCCTACTAAATATACTGAATACAATGTCTTGAATACCCCATATAAGAAAGATATTTTAGGAGAACTTGTAGAAGCTTATAATGCAGAAGGAATTGATGTGCATTTTTATTTTTCTGTTTTAGACTGGAGCCATCCTGATTGGAGATATGATATAAAATCAGAAGAAGATGAAATAGCATTCAGACGTTTCCTTGATTTTACCGAAAACCAGTTGAAAGAACTTGCAACTTTATATCCATCTGTAAAAGATTTCTGGTTTGATGGAACATGGGATGAGAGTGTGAAGAAAAATGGATGGTGGACAGCACATGTTGAAAGAATGCTGAAAGAGATGATTCCTGGAGTTACTATTAATAGCCGTTTGCGTGCCGATGATTACGGGAAAAGACATTTCGATAGTAATGGTCATCTAATGGGAGATTATGAGTCAGGATATGAACGTAGATTGCCTGATCCAGTAAAGGATTTAAAAGTTACTAAATGGGATTGGGAAGCATGTATGACAGTTCCGGAGAATCAGTGGGGATATCATAAGGATTGGTCTTTAAGCTATGTGAAAACTCCATATGAGGTATTGGAAAGAATCGTACATGCAGTATCAATGGGAGGTAATATGGTTGTAAATTTTGGTCCTCAACCAGATGGCGATTTTAGAAAAGAAGAAAAAGAACTGGCAAAGTCTATTGGTAAATGGATGAAGAAGTATGGTGAAGCTATATATGGATGTGATTATGCCGGATGGGATAAAAAGGATTGGGGGTATTATACATCTAATGGAGAAAATGTATATATGGTGGTGTTTAATGTTCCATACTCTAATAAGTTAAATGTAAATGTACCTAAAGGTATAAATATTTTATCAGCTAAAGTTTTAAATGGAGAGACTTTAAATGTTAGGGAAATATCTTTAAATGAGTTTAATATAGATATGCCTAATTCTGTATCTAATGAACCTTTTGTAATAAAGCTAAATGTAGAGAAAAAAGAAACAACAAATAAGTATATAAAAGCTTTGACTTAATTTATTGTTTATTATGATAACTATTATCAAACTATAAATTCCAATTTTTAATCTATACTATCATGAAACAAAAAGGAAAAACATTTTTTGACATTTCAAAAAGATTATTGTTTTGTTCTGTTTTTATAGCTCCCAGTTTAGATATGGTTGCTAATGTCACAGAACCTGATTTTTCTGTAGAATCTATTATGCAGAATACAAAAACAATATCAGGTAATGTAAGTGATAAGGTTGCTCCAATTATTGGTGCTAATGTGCTTGTTAAAGGAACAACAAATGGTGTAATTACCGATTTAGATGGTAATTTCACTTTATCTAATGTTCCAGAGGATGCAATAATTCAAATTTCTTTTGTCGGATATAAACCACAAGAGTTAAAGGTTTCAGGAAAAACACAATTTAATGTAGTCTTGGTTGAGGATTCTGAGACATTGGATGAAGTTGTAGTAGTAGGTTATGGCTCTCAGCGAAAAGCTGACCTTACAGGTGGTATTACTGCCGTTGGAGAAGAAAAACTTGGCCTTGTGTCTACAAATAATTTGATGGATAAACTTGCCGGACAAATTCCTGGTCTTAATATTTCTGCGGGAAATGCTCAGCCTGGTGAAGATCAAACATTGAGAATTAGAGGTAACAATTCTTTAACAGCAAGTAATGATCCGTTAATTGTTATGGATGGTATACCATATAGTGGATCGTTGGGAGATATTGATCCTGAGATAATTGAAAGTCTTTCTGTATTAAAGGATGCATCTTCTGCTGCAATTTATGGTTCAAGAGGTTCAAACGGAGTAATTCTTATTCAGACAAAGAAGGGACGTATTGGTAAGGCTACTGTCACATATAAAGGACAAGTTGGTTTAGCGGAGCCAGAACGACGTCTTGATATGATGAATGGGGATGAATATTTACAATACCTTTATGATTTTAATCATCTTAAAAATGGTACACCTTACGATCAGTTAACACCTGAAACTGTTTTAGGAGCTGATGAGCTTGCCAATTATAAATCTGGCAATATTACAGATTGGCAAGATGTGATGTTCAGACAGGCTTTGGTTACAAACCATCAGATTTCTTTGACCGGTGGAACAGAAAGTACCACTTATATGGCTTCTTTATCACACTTGAAACAAGATGGTGTTGTTAATAATACAGGTATGAAGCGTACTAATATGTCATTAAATATATCTCAGAATTTAGGTAGCTGGCTAAAAGTTGGCATGAGTATGCAAGCTGTACAAAAAGAATTTGGTGGTGAATTGCCTTATTTGGAAGCTGGTTTGAAAATGAGTCCTTTTGGAACTTATAAAGATGAAGAAGGAAACTTGGAATATTATCCAATGTCAAGAAATACTCTGTTTTCAAATCCAATGTCCGACTGTAATGCTATAAAAGATAAGACGAATAGAAATGTATTCATATCAACTTTTGCAGATATTACTTTGCCTAAAGGATTTAGTTTCCGTACAAATTTTGGATATAACTATAGAAATAATTTCTTAGGAACTTATTACGGACGAAATACTTTGTCTGGAAGTAAAGTTAATGGTTCTGCTTCTATTGATAATACTCATTATTGGGATTATACATGGGAAAACATCCTGAAGTATACACAGACTTTTGGTAATCATAAGATTGATGCTACAGGCCTATTCTCTGTTCAGGAGACAAGTAAGCAGTATTCAAGTCAATCTGCTGATAGTTTTGTTAATGATGAAGGAGGATACCACAATATGGCTGGTGGTGAGAAGAATAAAACACTAAAGTCATCATTAACAGAAACGGCATTATTATCTTATATGGTGAGATTGAATTATGCATATGCAGGCAAATATCTTTTGACCTTGACAGGACGTTCAGATGGATATTCTGCTTTTGGAGCAAATAATAAATATGCTTTTTTCCCTTCTGCCGCTGCTGCCTGGAACATTTCATCTGAAGACTTTATGGAAAATACAAGAGATTGGTTGGATATGATGAAAATAAGAGTCTCTTATGGTGCCAATGGAAATCAGGGTATTAATGCATATCAGACTTTGGACAGATTAAGTTTAACACAATATATTTGGGGAGATGGAGGTAGTACTGTAAATGGTGTTTATTTGCCTGTAAATGGTGTAGGTAATCCAAATCTTAGATGGGAGACAACATATACATTCAATACTGGTATTGACTTTGGTTTCTTTAATGGAAGACTAAGTGGTAATATTGATTTTTATGTTGCCAATACTAAAGATTTGTTGATGAACCGTACTGTTCCTTATATGAATGGTTATAAGAGTATATTGGATAATATAGGGCGTACACGTAATGTCGGTATTGAAATAGCACTTAATTCTGTAAATATTGATACCAAAGATTTTGTATGGAAAACTAATGTAAACTTCTCCTTGAATCGCGATAAAATTGTTGAGCTTCAAGAAAATGGTAAAGATGATATAACAAATAAATGGTTTATTGGAGAACCTACTAATGTTTACTATGATTATAATGTTGTAGGAACATGGCAGTCGGATGACCCACGATGGAAATGTTTGGTAGAAAAAGATGGACAAGGTAATGTTATTAGTGAGAAGTGGGGATATTTTACTGATGATTGGAAGGAAATACAGAAAGGAGCTGTTCCTGGATCTGCAAAACTAGAAGATACAGATAAAGATGGAGTAATTACAGCTAATGACAAAAAGATTATTGGATCTAAACTTCCAAGTTTCCTTATGTCTATGACTAATAACTTTACATATAAAGATTTTTATATGTCTTTTGTCTTGAATGGAGTATTTGGACAATGGAGACAAATGCATGATATGAACTTTGACAGATGGATGCCTGAGTTTAATTATCTGAGTGGTATGGATTATTGGACAGAGAGCAATCCAACTAACGAAATGACTTCACCTGCATATGTCCCTTATGAGAAACATTCTTTCTACAAGAAGATGAATTTTGTACAGTTGAAGAATATTACTCTTGGATATAATCTACCAAAATCTTTCATCAATAAACTTGGTATAACAGCCATGAGAGTTGATTTAAGTGTTAATAATGTTTGTACATTCAGTAATGTGAAAAATGCTTTGAATTATGATAATGCTAAAGCAAATGATGATGAAAAGGGTGTAGTAGTTGGATACCCAACTGCTCGTTCTTATATGTTTGGATTAAATGTTACTTTCTAATAAAAAATAAATATGAGACATATAATTATTTCAGCAATATTATCTGCTGTTACTTTTGCAGGAACAGGATGTTCCGGATTTTTAGATGAAGAAATGAAGAGTACACTTGGACCTGATAATACCTATAATAGTAGTTATGGTTTTGAACTTGCTGCAACCGGCTTATATGGATGGGCACGTTCTGAGTTTAATACATGGGGAGGTGCAACAACTTCTCAAGGCCAAGCTTGTCCTTACGAAATGTTTCAGATTGCCACTGATATTGTACATCAGGGACAACAGATGGATGGTTCGTTAACTCCTTTTGAAAAGTTATCTTACACTCCTTCTACAACTTTTGTGGTTTCGTATTGGAACTGGGGATATGGATTAATTTCTTCAGCTAATGAATTATTAAAATATTCAGAAATTAATACAAACTGGGATAATGAGTCGGATAAATTATTGTATCAGGCAACAGCACGTTTTTTCAGAGCATATGCTTATAGGTATTTAGTATATTTATATGGTGATGTCCCTTTTGTAGAAAAAATTGAAACTGATTATAGAACAGATTTTACTCGTACCCCTAAAAATGAGGTATTAGATAAAATGATTGAAGATTTAATATTCGCAGAAAATAATCTTCCTACTGATCCCGATAAGGTTGAACCTGGAAAACTTACAACTTGGGCTGCCAAACATCTTTTATCTGAAGTCTACTTGATGGCTGGCAAATATGATGATGCTAAGAAGAAAGCTGATGAAGTAATAAATTGCGGTTATTTTCATTTGATGCAGCAAAACGAACGTTTTGGAGAATATAAAGACATGCCTGGTGATGTTTTCTATGATATGTTTGCAGAGAACAATCAGAATAGAACTTCAGGAAATATGGAAAGTATATGGGTTATGCAGTTGGAATATAAAACTGACGGTGGAGGTGGATCAAGCGAAGATTGGACCAGAAGAGCATGGAATCCTAGATATTGGGATAAATTACAAGGATTTGTTCTTGCAGATACTTTAGGAGGACGTGGATTGGCACAAATAGTTCCTTTGTCATGGTGGATAGAGGATAATAAAGATTTTTATGATGAAGGTGATATCAGAAATTCTGAATATAATATAAAACGTCACTGGTATTATAATGACCCTCAATATCCAGATTTGTTGGGTAAGGAAGCTCCAATTACTGAATCAACAAGGGAAAAAAATCAAATATATCCTGTAATAACCAAGTTCTTTTATGGTAAAGCTGATGATTTACAATATACTGGAAGTAATAAAGATAGGATAAAATTCCGTTTGGCTGAGACTTACTTGTTAAAAGCTGAGGCATGTATTCAACTTAATGACTATGATGGAGCAAAAGATGCTATTAATGAAGTTAGAAAACGTGCTGGTGCATCTGAAATTTCAAGCAGTCAGGTTACCATGGATTTCTTGTTGGATGAAAGAATTAGAGAACTCATAGGAGAGGAGTTAAGAAGATTTACTTTAGCAAGAACTGGTAAATGGTTGGATAGAGTAAAGAAATATAATAGTTATTCGGCTCACATGGATGAACATAATCTTTTGTTGCCTATTCCTCAATATATTATTGATTTGAATACTGGTGCAGAATTTCCACAGAATCCAGGGTATTAATAAATAAAATATTAGCAGGTAATCTTTTAATCTAAGATTGCCTGCTTTATTGGTTTTAATAATGTATTTTTGCAGAAGTCTGTTTGTGCCTTATAAATACATGTAAAATGAGAATAATTAATGATTATTTGTTGATAGCTTTTTTCTTTCTGTTAGCCCCTTTTTATGCTTTTTCTGATACAGCAAAAGATCTTTCTATAATAAGGAATAATTTTCACAGATTATATTGCACTACATCTGATAGTAATTTGATGAAATATCTTATAGACAATCAGCCTGGATATGATGTGTCCGACAGGGTTGTGGTTGAATTGCAACAAAGAGTTCCCTACAGTTATGACAGAATTGAAGCCTATTTGAGCAAAATATGTCATGACGGTTCATGGAGTGATATTGACTATTATGATGAACAAAGGTCTGGATGGATTCCAAGATTACACTGTGAACGTATTCTTGAACTTGTAATAGCTTTTAAGAATGAGACTTCTCGACATTATAACTCTCCTGCAGTAGAAAATGCCATACATAATACCATGAACTTTTGGTTTGAAAAGAAACTGACCTGTTCAAATTGGTGGTATAATCAGATAGGAGTGCCTCGCACATTGGGTACTGCTTTTATTCTTTTTAAGGATAATATGAATAAAACAGAACTTGACAAGGCTGTTGAGCTTATGAAAAACTCTAAATTCGGGATGACCGGACAGAATAAAGTATGGCTTGCTGCGAATGTTATGATGCGTGGAATTCTGGAAGATGATTTCCAACTTGTTAGAAATGCTAAAGATACAATCGTTTCTGAGATAGTTACCGGTGGAAAAGAGGGAATAAAAGACGACTGGTGTTTTCATCAGCATGGAGCACAGCAGCAGTTCGGAAATTACGGGTTGGCATATATCTATACAATGAGTCTGCTTTCGGGAGTTCTTTCAGGTACATCTATATCTTTTACCACTGAACAGCTTGATATTATTTCATCATTAATAACTAAAGGCTATCAGTGGATAATATGGAATGGAAAGATGGATATTAATGCATTGGGAAGACAGCTTTTCGTATCTGCACCCGTACATAAGGCTTTGAGTGTGGCTTTTGCTGTATCTGATTTAGGATGCAATGATTCTATTGAGAATGAGATCATTAATAATTGCTTTACTGAAGAAAACCGGTTTACCGGATTGAATCATTTCTGGCAGTCTGATTATACTATATGCCGTAGGAACGGATGGATGGCATCGTTAAAAATGGCTTCACAAAGAGTTTTAGGTGCAGAAATGATGAATGGTGACAATATGAAGGGCTATTATATGGGTGACGGAGCACTATATGTATATAAAACGGGTGATGAGTATCTTGATATATTTCCGTTGTGGGATTGGAGAAAATTGCCTGGAGTGACTTGTTATTCTGATAATTCGGCTATGCCATTATTGAAAAATGCATATTATCCGAGAAATGATTCCAGATTTGTTGGTGGGTTATCGGATGGGACCAATGGCATAAGTACTTTTCATCTTAGAAGGGATGGATTGAAAGCCAATAAGTCATGGATATTTCTGGATTCAGTAGTTTTATGTTTAGGTGCAGGTATATCATCTGATTCTGCCTTGAATGTTACAACTTCTGTTGAACAGTGCTGGTATAGAGGTAACTATGAAATATTAGATAATAAGGGACGGAATAATGTAAATGAATATGATAACCCCGGACTTTTAAAAGAATTCAATGATTCTGATAATCTGAGAATATTGCATAATAATGTCGGATATGTGATATGGAATAATGGAGATAATCTTTACTGTAATTCGGGTAATAAATGTTATGCAGGTGCAATAAAATCTTCAGGAAGTCCGAAAGATATTATGCAAATGCAGAATGATGAGCTAATTGAAGGAGAACTGTTTTCTATTTATATTGATCATGGAATGAATCCAGACTCTTCTTCTTACTGTTATGCGATATTGCCTGATACAGATGAGAAGACACTTGAGAAGTTTAATATTTCTGATTATAATGTCTTGAAAAATGATGAGGGTATTCAGGCTGTATATATAGGCAGTAAGTCAGTGTGTTGGGCTTCGGTATCTCAAGCATCGGAATTACATATTTCTTCTTCTGTTGATATAAAGTTCGGAACCCCTGGTTTATATAAAATCTCAGTGAGTGAAAATAATGATTATATTTCAGTATTTTGTTGTGATCCGACACAGGAGAAAGAATCGATTACTATAGATATTAATGGAAAAGAGTATAGTGTAATCTTGCCTGTCGGTAATAAAAAAGGAACTCCTGTTGAAATAATTTGTAGATAAAAGTTATAGATTACCATTTTAAATAAATTATTAATCATGAAAAACATATTATTTATTTCTGTAGCGTTTTTAATTATCTTTCCTTCTTATCTTTCTCCCTTATTGGCTGAAAATACTGATGGCAATATTACTGATAATCCTAATATTGAAGAAAGAGCTGAGAAAGGGGACAATAATGATAATGTAAATAATGAATTTGAAATGTTGATGGAAAAAATCCGTCAGGATTTTAAGTCTAATCCATCAATTGACAGTGAATTAGATAAATTTGATAATGACAGTGGCCTGTTTGTTGATGTCGACTATTCAAGTATCCAGCGTACTCATTGGCCTCCGCTTGTACACATTGACAGACTGTATGATTTTGCTTTTGCGTATACTAATCCTCAAAATAAGTATTATAAGGATGAGGTCTTGTTTGATAAAATAAGAAAGGGACTTGAATATTGGCATAATCGCAATCCTTGGTGTCACAACTGGTGGTATAATCAGATAGCAGAACCACAAAAGTTGGGCGTTTTGCTTATCCAGATGCGCTCTGGTGACAGACACCTGCCTGAAGAACTTGAAAACAAGATACTTGAGCGTATGAAGACAGATGGAGGTGATCCTGCAAAATGGACTGGAGCAAACCGTACGGATATTGCTTTACACTGGATATATCGTGCATGTCTTCTTAAAGACAGCAAGACACTCGAATATGCTATGAATAATGTATATAGTCCGATAGTATATACAACAAAAGAAGGTTTTCAGTATGATAACAGTAATTTCCAGCATGGAAGGCAGTTGTATATAGGTGGATATGGCGATGAGATTCTCAAGGGTGTAACTCAGGTAGCAATGTATGCTCATGGCACGAGATTCTCTATTCCGGAAGATAAACTTCAGATTATAAGTAAGTTTATGCGTGAGACATATTATCCTGCCATCAGAGGTAAGTATATGTTGTTTGATGTTATGGGAAGAAGTGTAAGTCGTCCGGGGGTGCCCGATAAATCATTTACTTCCTTGTTCGCCAGAAGAATGGCTGTTCTTGATAAGGAACATGCAAATGAATATAGTGAAATAATAGAAAGACTGGAAGGAAGAAAGCCGTCTGGTTATGCAGTCAGGCCTTTCCATACACATTATTTCAGAGGCGACTATACATTACATGTGCGTCCCGGATATACATTTGATGTCAGGATGGTTTCTACACGTACTATGAGATGTGAATACGGCAATGGTGAGAATCTGAAGACTTATTTTATGTCGGACGGATGCACAAATATAGTCAGACGTGGTGATGAATATGATGGAATTTTCCCTGTATGGAACTGGTCCCGTATACCGGGGGTAACATCTCCTCAAATGGATGATATACCTTTGGCTAAGAGTGATTGGCAGACACCGGGAATCTCAGAATTTGCCGGAGGAGTCTCTGATTCTATTTATGGAGTTACTACATATGCATATTATGATGATTACAAGGGTATAAACACAGGTGCCAGAAAATCATGGTTCTTTTTTGACGATGAAATTGTCTGTCTTGGTTCCGGTATAAATTCTTCATCCGACAAGGATATATATACCACTGTAAATCAGACATTATTGAATGGTGAGCCTGTAATTTCCTGTAACGGAAAGTCTAAGATGATACTTGGAGGAAATAATTGTTTGGATAATCCACATTGGGTGATGCACGACAGTATTGCATACATATTTCCATACGGAGGTAAGGTTATTAGTACAACTTCTTTGCAGACAGGCACATGGTACGATATAAACAATAGTATAAACGATAAGAGTAAAATAGAAAAAGAAGTCTTTACATTATGCATAGATCATGGTACAAAACCACAGAATGGCAAATATTCTTATATAGTTGCTCCTAATATGAAGAACGAAAAGGATATTAAACAGTATATTCGCAAGAATAATATAAATATATTATCGAATAGCGATGACATACATTGTGTGGCTCATAAATCACTTGGAATATATGAAGCAGTATTCTTTAATCCCGGAGAACTGGAAGCTGATAATATCAGAATAAAAGTTGACAGGCCTTGTGCTTTGATTATTAAAGGTCTTGCTTCAGGCCATCCAATTATTCATGTAGCCGATCCGGGTCAGAAAACAGATAAAATAAGGATAGAAATTCAATTCTCAAAAGGAAAACATAAAACATCGCATTCTGTAGAGTTTGTTCCATCTGTGAATCCTGTATATTTAGGTGCCACTCAGTCTTTTAGACTATAACCTCAATGTATTAATCATTATATAACTATATAAAACCATGGAAAGCAATAAAATATTGAAGGCTGCAATGATTGTAACTGCTTCCTTCCCATTTTTGGCAAATAATGCGTTATCACAAAGTAAGCCTAATATAATTCTGATAATATCAGATCAGCATAGAGGAGATGCCATGCACTGTATGGGCAACCAGTATATCCAGACACCACATTTGGATGAACTGGCAGCCGATGGAACTTTGTTTATGAACGGCTATTCATCAACTCCAAGCAGTACTCCAGCAAGAGCCGGCTTGCTCACAGGACTGTCTCCCTGGCATCATGGTATGCTTGGTTACGGACGGGTAGGCTTAAAGTATAAGTTTGAAATGCCGCAGATGCTTCGTGATACAGGGTATTTTACTTTTGGTATAGGGAAAATGCACTGGTTCCCACAAAAAGCATTGCATGGCTTTCATGGAACATTAGTTGATGAAAGCGGCCGTGTGGAGTCTCCTGATTTTATAAGCGATTATCGTTTATGGTTTAATATGCATGCTCCAGGACTAAATCCGGATTCTACAGGAATCGGATGGAATGACCATGGTGCGGCTATATATAAATTAAGCGAAGAGTTGCATCCAACAGCATGGACTGGGGATATGGCTTGTCAGATGATTAAGAATCACAAAAATGGCAATGGCGAGCCGTTATTTTTGAAAATATCATTTGCCCGACCACATAGTCCGTATGATCCGCCACAAAGATTCGCCGATATGTATAAAGGAAAGGATGTTCAGAAACCATTTATCGGTGAATGGTGTAAGGATAAAGATTATTCAAAGCCTATTGATGAGAAAGATGCGGCAAGTGATGCACCATACGCTAATTTCGGACTTGAATATGCTGAAAACTCAAGAAGGCATTATTATGCCAATGTTACATTTATAGATGAAGAAATAGGAAAAATTATTCAGGCTTTAAAGGAGGAAGGGATGTATGAAAACTCTATAATATGTTATGTGTCCGATCATGGTGATATGCTTGGCGATCATAATCACTGGAGGAAAACTTATCCTTATGAGGGTTCTGTACATATACCTTATATAGTAAAGTGGCCTGAGAGTTATAAATTCAGAAAAGGTGGTAAGAATTATAGTCCTGTGGAGCTGAGAGATTTACTTCCTACATTTCTTGATGTGGCAGGTGCAGAGATTCCTGATGGTATGGATGGAGAATCACTTCTTGATCTGATGAATGGCAATGAAGGCAAATGGCGTAAGTATATAGACCTTGAACACGCTACATGCTACAGTAATGATAATTACTGGTGTGCTCTGACAGACGGAAAAATCAAGTATGTGTGGAGATTCTCTACAGGGGAAGAAGAGTTGTTTGATCTGACAAAAGATCCTGGAGAACTTGTTAATGTTGTTACTGAAAAGAAATACAGAAAGATTCTTTCTGAACTTCGTAATGAAATGATAAATCATTTGTCCGAAAGGGGAGACGAATTTGTTAAAGACGGAAAATTGCAGATTCTGAAGAGGACTGTACTGTACAGTCCTAATTTCCCAGATAAGAAACCGGTAGACACAGGAATTTAGTCAATTATGTATAATTTGGATGTAATAAGACAAATTTTACAACTATAATGAACAAAATTTATACATGTAATATAATCTGTTTTAGTAATATTGCACTCGGAAAATAAATATGAGTATAATATATTTTCCGGGATTATAAGAAGTCGGCTTGACATTAAACTTAAACTTAAAATAAATATTATGGTAAATTTTTCTTTGGAAGGTAAGATTGCATTGGTAACAGGTGCATCATACGGTATTGGTTTTGCTATCGCAACAGCTTTTGCACAGGCAGGTGCAACAATAGTTTTTAATGATATAAAGCAGGAACTTGTTGATAAAGGTCTTGCAGCATACAAGGAATTGGGCATTGAAGCTCATGGTTATGTTTGCGACGTAACAGATGAAAATGCTGTCAATGCTTTTATTGCTCAAGTAGAAAAGGAAGTTGGTGTAATTGATATTTTGGTCAACAATGCCGGAATCATCAAGCGTATCCCAATGCACGAAATGTCGGCAGCTGAGTTCCGTCAGGTAATCGATGTTGACTTGAATGCTCCTTTCATCGTATCAAAGGCTGTAATTCCTTCAATGATAAAGAAAGGTCACGGAAAGATTATTAACATCTGTTCTATGATGAGTGAACTTGGACGTGAAACAGTTTCTGCATATGCTGCAGCAAAAGGCGGCTTGAAGATGCTTACACGTAACATCGCTTCTGAATACGGTGAATATAATATCCAGTGTAACGGTATCGGCCCTGGTTATATTGCAACTCCTCAGACTGCTCCTTTGCGCGAGCCTCAGCCAGACGGTTCACGTCATCCTTTCGATGCATTTATTGTTGCTAAGACACCTGCTGCACGTTGGGGAACTCCTGAAGACCTGATGGGCCCTGCAGTATTCCTCGCTTCAGACGCTTCAAACTTTGTCAATGGTCATGTACTTTATGTTGACGGAGGTATTCTTGCTTATATAGGTAAGCAGCCAAAATAATTATAGAGAATAATTATGGGCCTAAATAGAAAGACAATGAACATTTTGAACATCCTGTTAACCTGTATAGGGCTGGCAGGATGCTCTGTAAATGGTGGTAGTGTTGATGTTGTAGTAGAAAACAGCGGAACATCCGACCGTAAAGGAGAGATGGTAGAAATAAGTATGTCCGACATCGGGTCGAAGTTGGGTATGTCATCTGGAAGTGTCTCTGTAACAGATGGTACAGGAAGTCCTGTTCCCTGCCAGATTACATACGACGGGTATCTTATTTTCCCGGCAGACGTAAAGGCTGGTTCATCGGCTGTTTATAGTGTAAGTTGTTCTGAAATATCTTCAGATAAGGATACATTTACAGCTGTCTCTTCTGATACAATAACTTGTGGCCGTATTTATCCGGAACGTCTTGACGACCTTGCATGGGAGAATGATAAAGCAGCCTATCGTACATACGGACCTGCTTTCCAGAAAAGAGGTGACAAGGGATTCGGATATGATATTCTTACAAAGAGTGTTGCCGAGCCGGTAGTGGAAGAGAGATATAGGATGGAACTCGATACAGTTGCCGCTTCACGTATGCGTGCTCTCAGAAAAGAAGGACGCCACAGTGAAGCCGACAGCATTTACCGCTCCATATCATATCATGTTGACCATGGAAACGGAATGGACTGCTATAATGTAGGTCCTACTCTCGGTGGGGGGACTACTGCCTTTATGGTTGATTCTGCTATTGTATATCCTTACTGTTATAAAGAATGTGAGGTACTTGATAACGGACCTCTTCGCTTTACTGCAAAATTAGTATATAATCCGATGGTGGTAGGTTGCGACTCCAATGTTGTGGAAACCCGTATCATCACACTCGACAAAGGTTCTTATCTCAACCGTACCGATGTGAGCTATAGCGGACTTGGTGACAGCACTGCCAAAACCTTGGTTACAGGTATAGTCCTTCATTCTCAGAATCCAGACGGCTATTTCACCGACAATGAGAACAGTTTTATGGCATACGCCGATTCTACAAATAATCCGAAAGCCGGCAATGGCGTTATATACGTAGGAGCGGTATTCCAAAAACCGGTATCGGATATGGGAGTACAAATGTTTGAGAATGCAAAATCGGATGCTATAGGACATGTGCTTGGCTATAGTGAATACACAGCCGGCAGTACATACCGCTATTATTGGGGAAGCGGTTGGAGTAAAGGTGATATGCCTGATGCTGATACATGGAATATTTATCTTAAGGGATACTCGTATAACTTGGCACATCCTTTAAAGGTGAGCATGAAATAATTATTATAGTTGTTCTGAAAATAAGTTCACTAAATTAAAATCAAGAGAAAGACAATTATTTAACCATTTGTTTAATCATTTATGGAACAGGTTTTTAGTTATATAATAGGACTTGGCGCTGCCGTAATGATGCCTGTGCTTTTTACCATTCTCGGTGTATGTATAGGAATCAAGTTCGGCAAGGCCCTTAAGAGCGGCCTTCTTGTGGGAGTAGGTTTTGTAGGCCTGTCGGTAGTGACCTCGCTTCTTACTTCCAGTCTTGGAGGACCACTTAAAAAGGTAACCGAAATTTATGGCCTGAGTCTTGGTATTTTCGATATGGGATGGCCTGCTGCCGCATCTGTGGCTTATAATACTTCGGTGGGTGCATTTATAATACCAGTGTGTCTTGCAGTAAACATTCTTATGCTTCTTACCAAGACCACAAAGACAGTAAACATCGACCTTTGGAACTACTGGCATTTTGCCTTCATCGGTGCGGTAGTATATTTTGCTACAGACAGTATTGGATGGGGCTTTTTTGCTGCTGTCATCTGCTATATAATAACCCTTATCATGGCCGATATGACATCCCGTCAGTTTCAGTCGTACTATGAGAAGATGGACGGAATTTCCATACCGCAACCATTCTGCCAGGGTTTTGTGCCATTTGCAATAGTAGTAAACAAGATACTTGACAAGATACCCGGATTCAGCCGTCTTAATATCGATGCCGACGGTATGAAACGTAAATTCGGCATTATGGGTGATCCGCTTTTCCTTGGAGTTATAGTGGGTTGTGGTATAGGAATACTGTCATGCCGCGATTTCAATGAGTTCAGAGACGGAATACCTTCAATACTTGGTCTTGGAATAAAGATGGGAGCTGTTATGGAGCTTATTCCTCGTATCACATCTCTTTTCATAGAGGGTCTTCGTCCAATCTCAGATGCTACACGCGAGCTTATAGCACGCAAGTTCAAGAACGCCGCAAGCCTTAATATAGGTATGAGTCCGGCGTTGGTGATAGGACATCCTACAACTCTTGTGGTTTCACTGCTTCTTATCCCTGTAACACTTTTCCTTTCTGTTGTCCTTCCCGGCAATATGTTCCTTCCGCTTGCTTCGCTTGCCGGAATGTTCTATCTGTTTCCTGCGGTTCTTCCAATCACAAAAGGAAATGTTCCAAAGACATTTATAATAGGACTGACAGCCCTGATAGTAGGTCTTTATTTTGTAACAGACCTTGCTCCTTTCTTTACTCAGGCCGCACAGGATGTGTATGCCCGTACAGGTGATGCAGCCGTAAAAATACCGGATGGATTCCAGGGTGGCGCCCTCGATTTCGCTTCAAGCATATTCTCATGGGTAATATTCCACTGTATTTATAATTTCAAGTACGTGGGAACAGCTGTGCTTGTAGCCTTTACACTTTTCATGGCAATAGTAAACAGGAGAAGGATAATCAGAGAAAGCAGCAACGGCAATTCTGCAGAGTGACAAATAAAAACAGTAAAAACAAATAAAAAATATATCTTTATGAAGAAAACATTAATGGCTTTGATTTTTGGCGCCGCTTCAGTAGCCGGAGCCAATGCCCAGATTTCGAGTGTCAATATTCAGACAGCATGTCATCCGCGTGATGTGAAAACATATGATACACAGCGTCTTCGTGAGAGCTTTGTAATGGAGAAGGTCCTTGTAGCCGATGAAATAAATCTTACATATTCTATGTATGACCGTTTTATCTTCGGTGGTGCAATGCCTGTAAACAAGGAACTTACTCTTGAAACTATAGATGAACTGAAGGCTCCTTATTTCCTCTTCAGCCGTGAGCTCGGAGTAATCAATATTGGTGGTGAGGGAATAGTTACAGTCGACGGTAAGGAGTACAATCTTAATTTCAAGGAAGCTCTTTATGTAGGAAGCGGCAACCAGAAGGTTACATTCAAGAGTAAGGACGCTTCTAATCCTGCCAAGTTCTATATTAATTCGGCTCCAGCACACAAGTCTTACAAGACACAGCACATTACAATAGACGGACGTAAGGGAACACTCAAGTCCAATTCTTTCCCGGCCGGCAAAATGGAAGACAGTAACGACCGTGTAATCAACCAGCTGATTGTGAAGAATGTAATGGAAGAAGGTCCTTGTCAGTTGCAGATGGGACTGACCGAACTTAAGCCTGGAAGCGTATGGAATACAATGCCTGCACATACACATGCACGTAGAATTGAAGCATATTTCTACTTCAATGTGAAACCAGGTAATATGATTTGCCATCTGATGGGCGAACCACAGGAAGAACGTCTCGTATGGTTGTCTAACGAACAGGCTATCATGTCGCCCGAATGGTCTATCCATGCAGCAGCCGGAACAAGCAACTATATGTTTATCTGGGGTATGGCAGGTGAAAATCTCGACTATAATGATATGGATAAGATCCCTTATACAGAAATGAGATAAGGTATTACAAAGACTACTTATAAAGAAAAGCAACCAAGGGACATTGGCCTTCTGGTTGCTTTTTTTATGCTAATTCGTATAAAATTAGTCCAAAAAATACTAACTTTACAGCGAAATTTCAAAAAACAAAATACAATAATGGCCGTTATCATTAAAAAAGTATCAACGAAGAAAGAACTGCACTCTTTCATTCGTTTCAATTACGAATTATACAAAAACAATCCATATTCAGTGCCCGATCTTTATGATGATATGCTGAATACTTTCAGAAAGGACAAGAACGCAGCATTTGAGTTTTGTGAAGCAGAATATTTTCTGGCCTATAAGGAAGGAAAGCTTGTGGGACGTGTTGCAGCAATTATAAACAACCGTGCCAATGAAACATGGAACAAGAAAGAGGTGCGTTTTGGTTGGATTGACTTCATTGACGATATGGAGGTATCGGAAGCATTGATAAATGAGGTTGAAAAATGGGGTAAGGAACGCGGAATGCAGACAGTGGTTGGCCCGCTTGGTTTTACGGATATGGATGCCGAAGGTATGTTGGTAGAAGGATATGACCAGTTAGGTACTATGGCTACTATTTATAATTATCCATATTATCCTGTACACATGGAGAAAATGGGATTTGAAAAAGCAGCCGACTGGGTTGAGTTCAAGTTGACTGTCCCCGATAAACTTCCTGAAAAGTTTGTCCGTATATCAGAGATAATTCTTCAGAAGTATAATCTCAAAATAAAGAAACTTACACGTAAAGAACTTAATGAGAAGAATTACGGTCAGAAGATATTTGATCTTATAAATGAAGCTTATGCACCTTTATACGGTTTTTCTAAAATGACTCAAGGTCAGATAGACCAGTATGTTAAGATGTATCTTCCCATAATCGACCTTCGTATGGTGTCGCTTGTAGAAAATCAGGCGGGTGAGCTTGTCGCAGTGGGAATATCAATGCCGTCTCTTTCTGTCGCACTTCAGAAAGCTAAAGGAAAAATGCTTCCTTTCGGATGGTTCCATCTCCTTAAAGCATTGTTTATTAAGAAACCTAAGGTACTTGATTTGCTGCTCGTGGGCGTAAAACAGGAATATCAGAGTAAAGGTGTTAATGCATTGCTTTTCTATGATCTGGTTCCTACTTTCAAGAAAATGGGATTTGAGTATGGAGAAAGCAATCCTGAACTTGAAGATAATAAGAAGGTTCAGGCACAATGGAGTGCATTCGAATCGGTGCAGCATAAGAGACGCCGTGCATATAAGAGAGATATAAATATTTAATCTATAGTTTGTTTTTCTCTTTTCTTTTTTCTTTTCCTTTGGCGTAAGCCTTTAGAACTTCATTTTTTTATTTTTTTATTGAAATGGAAGAACTGAATCATAATATAAATAAACCGGAATCGCTGAATAATAGTTCGGAGACCAGTAATAGTGTCGAACCTCAGGTTTCGTATACCGAAGAGAATATACGTCATCTGAGTGACATGGAGCATGTACGTACCCGTCCGGGTATGTATATTGGTCGCTTGGGTGATGGATCGCAGGCTGAAGACGGTATTTATGTACTCCTTAAGGAAGTAGTAGACAACAGTATTGATGAATTCAAGATGGGAGTAGGAAAGAGGATAGACATTACTCTGGAAGATAATCTCAGAGTATCTGTTCGTGACTATGGACGTGGTATTCCTTTGGGTAGTCTCGTTGATGCCGTGTCTATGTTAAATACCGGTGGAAAGTATGATACAAAGGCTTTTAAGAAAAGTGTAGGTCTTAACGGAGTTGGTGCCAAGGCTGTAAACGCATTAAGTGTTAAGTTTATAGCACGAAGTGTGCGAGACGGGCAGATGCGTGAGGCTGTTTTCGAAAGAGGAGAGCTTAAAAGTGATACTACCGGGCCTACTTCTGAAGAGAACGGAACATATATTTTCTTTGAACCTGATAATACTCTGTTCCTGAATTATCATTTCCGCCAGGAGTTTATAGAAACAATGCTCCGGAATTATACTTATCTGAATACGGGACTGGCAATATATTATAACGGACATCGTATAATAAGCCGTAACGGACTTGAGGACTTGCTTAATGATAATATGACCGCTCAGGGTATCTATCCTATAGTTCATCTTACTGGAGAGGATATTGAGATAGCGTTTACACATAGTCCACAGTATGGAGAAGAGTATTATTCGTTTGTCAACGGCCAGCATACAACTCAGGGAGGTACGCATCAGAGTGCATTTAAGGAACATATAGCACGTACAATAAAGGAATTCTTCGGAAAGAATTACGATCTTCAGGATATTCGTAACGGACTTGTTGGTGCCATTGCCATAAATGTTATAGAACCGACATTTGAAAGTCAGACTAAGATTAAGCTCGGGTCTTTGTCTATGGCTCCTGAAAAAGATTCCGATGGAAATCCTTATCCATTGTCTGGTGTGAGTGTAAATAAGTTTGTCGGTGATTTTATCAAGGAAAATGTCGACAATTATCTGCATAAGCATCCTGATGTGGCTGAAATCCTTCATCAGAAGATTCAGGAATCAGAAAAGGAAAGGAAGGCTATTGCAGGAGTAACAAAAATAGCACGCGAGAGAGCAAAAAAGGCTAATTTGCACAACCGCAAGTTGCGCGACTGCAGAATTCATCTTAATGATGTCAAGGGTGGCGGAAAGAAGGATGATGACAAGGATCCTCGTCTCGACAGTGCGATATTCATAACAGAGGGAGATTCGGCAAGTGGTTCTATCACAAAAAGTCGTGATGTAAATACACAGGCCGTATTCAGTTTACGTGGTAAACCGCTTAATTCATTCGGATTGACCAAGAAAGTGGTGTATGAGAATGAAGAATTTAATCTTCTTCAGGCGGCGCTTAATATAGAAGATGGCCTCGACGGACTCCGTTATAATAAGGTGATAGTAGCAACCGATGCCGATGTGGATGGAATGCATATACGTTTGCTTATGATAACTTTCTTCCTGCAGTTCTTCCCTGATCTAATCAAAAAAGGACATGTATATATTTTGCAGACACCGCTTTTCCGTGTCCGCAACAGGAAAAAAGGAAGTTATGTAACACGTTATTGCTATACCGATGAAGAAAGGCTTGAGGCAATAGAAGCATTGGGACCTAATCCGGAAATTACACGATTTAAGGGTCTTGGAGAAATTTCTCCAGATGAGTTCCGTAATTTTATTGGTGAGGATATGCGTCTTGAACAGGTCACTCTACGTAAAACAGATGCTGTTAAAGAACTGCTGGAATTCTATATGGGAAAAAATACCATGGAAAGACAGAGCTTTATTATCGAGAATCTTGTGGTGGAGGATGATGTCAATCTTTCCGGTAATGAGTAAATAGATATAGGATAATTTACAGCATTATCTATAAGAAGTTTTAGTTTATAAATATATCAAATAAAGATTAAGTTTTGAAGAAAGCGATATTTCCTGGGACATTCGATCCCTTTACTATAGGACACTATTCGGTTGTGAAACGTGCTCTTACATTTATGGACGAGATTGTAATAGGAATAGGTGTAAACGAAAGCAAACGTACCTGGTTCCCTACAGAAAAGCGTCTGGATATGATACGTAAGCTTTTTGCCGATGAACCGAGAATAACTGTAGAAGCTTACAGCGGGTTGACTATAGACTTTGCCAATCAGTGTGGTGCCAAATTCATTGTGAGAGGTATCCGTACTGTGCACGATTTTGAGTATGAAGAAACGATTGCTGATGTAAACAGAAAACTTTCTGGAATAGAAACTATACTTCTGTTTACTGAACCTGAGCTTACTTCTGTAAGTTCTACTATCGTACGTGAACTGCTGAAGTATGGAAAAGATGTTACTCCATTCCTTCCTGAGGGTATGGAACTGTAATATTTGACAATTATAGATAAAGATAGAAGAATGAAAAATTATATAATAAACAAGATATCTATGAAGTTATGCAGGATATATATGATTCTTATGCTTGTTGCCGCAATGGTATTTCCTACACAGACGGTATCAGCACAAAACAAGGTTCTCAATTCTCCTTCGCGTAAGCTTCAGTTGGCCGAATTTGCCATAGCCAACCTTTATGTCGACAAGGTGGATGAAGATAAACTTGTAGAGGATGCTATTATAAAGATGCTTGAAGACCTCGATCCTCATTCAACATATTCGGATGCTGAGGAAGTAAAGAGACTTAATGAACCTCTTGAGGGTAACTTTGATGGTATTGGCGTACAGTTTAATATGGCAACCGATACATTATTCATTATACAGCCAGTATCGGGAGGACCTTCCGAGAAAGCCGGAATACTGGCAGGCGACCGTATCATAGAAGTTAATGATACAGTAATAGCCGGGGTTAAAATGAGTACGGATGAGATAATGCGCCGTCTTCGTGGTCCTAAAGGCACAAAAGTCAAACTCGAAATCATGCGTCGTGGAGTAGACGGACTTCTGACTTTTAATGTGAAGCGTGATAAAATTCCTGTATATAGTCTTGATGCAGCATATATGGCAAACAAGTCGGTAGGCTATATCCGTATCAATAGATTTGGAGCGACTACTGCCGATGAGTTTGAAGCAGCTCTTAAGAAACTTCAGGCTCAAGGAATGAAGGATATGATACTTGACCTTCAGGGAAATGGTGGAGGCTATCTGAATGCTGCTATCGAGATAGTAAATAATCTTCTTGAGAAAGATGAACTGATAGTTTATACAGAAGGCAGACGTAACCCGCGTACAGAATTTAAGGCAAGAGGAAACGGTAAGTTCCGTACAGGACGACTGATAGTTCTTGTTGATGAATACTCAGCTTCTGCAAGTGAGATTGTAACAGGTGCAATACAGGACTGGGACAGAGGAATGGTTGTGGGACGCAGAACTTTCGGCAAAGGATTGGTTCAAAGACCTATAGACCTGCCAGACGGCTCAATGATACGCCTTACGGTAGCCCGTTACTATACCCCTTCGGGAAGATGCATACAAAAACCATATGAGAGTATAGAAAAATATAATAGAGATCTTATAGAAAGGTATAATCGTGGAGAAATGCAAAGTGCCGACAGCATACATTTCCCTGACTCTTTAAAGGCGAAAACACTTAAGTTGGGTAGAGTAGTATATGGTGGAGGAGGTATAATGCCCGATTATTTTGTTCCTATAGATACAACCTATTATACCGACTACTATCTTTCATTGCGTGATAAAGGGGCTGTTATACAGCAGAATCTCAAACTTATAGATGCACATCGTACCGAATGGAAGGAAAAATACAAGACATTCGAGCGCTTTAACAAACGTTTTGATGTAACCGATGAGATGCTGGATGAACTTGTTGCTCTTGGCAAGTCTCTCGGTGCAGAGTATAACGAAGAGCAGTATAAGACAGCTCTGCCTCTTATTAAGGTACAGATGAAGGCACTGATAGCACGTGATTTATGGGATATGAGCGAATACTTTCAGGTAATAAATACCATGAATGACAGCATGACAAAGGCTCTTGAGCTTCTTGAAAAGCCGGGAGATAAGTTTTTCAAATAAAGAAATATTTCCATAATAGTTGGCAATTTGCTTGTATTAATGGTGGAAATAGTCTACCTTTGTCGTCAAGAATGCGTGTTTTTCACCTTATATGGTACACTGTAAAATCGGAAATTTTAGTTTAAACAGTTAAATAATTTAAAATCAATCATTTATGTGGTTAAGTAATTCATCTATCGGTAGGAAAGTGGTGATGAGCGTTACAGGCATTGCCCTTGTCCTCTTTCTGACATTTCACATGGCGATGAACCTTGTTGCATTGTTCTCTGGTGAGGCATACAACATGATCTGCGAATTCCTTGGTGCCAACTGGTACGCATTGGTTGCAACAGTAGGTTTGGCCGCTTTGTTTGTAATTCACATCATCTACGCATTCTGGCTTACAATCCAGAACCGTGCAGCACGCGGTAATGAACGTTATGCAGTGACAGCACGTCCTAAGAACGTAGAATGGGCTTCTCAGAACATGTTGGCTCTTGGTGTTGTGGTAATCTTAGGACTTGCCCTTCACTTTATCAACTTCTGGTACAAGATGCAGTTTGCAGAAATTATCAACCAGCCAATGTTGGGCGGTCTTCATGCAACAGACGGCTATGGCTACATTATGCAGACATTCTCTAATCCTGTATTCTTTGTGTTGTATCTTATCTGGCTTGCAGCTCTCTGGTTCCACCTTACACACGGATTCTGGAGCTCAATGCAGTCATTGGGATGGAACAACAAGATTTGGATCAACCGTTGGAAATGTATCTCTAACATCTACTCTACAATCATCGTATTGGGCTTTGCTCTTGTAGCTATCGTGTTCTTCCTTAAGAATATGATGGGTTGCGGTGCTTGCTAATCTATAAAAAGTGTAACTGATTAAATTGAAAACATTATGACTAAAATATTAGATTCTAAGATTCCTGAAGGCCCAATAGCTGAGAAATGGACTAACTATAAAGCTCACCAGAAATTGGTGAACCCGGCTAACAAACGCCGCTTGGATATCATCGTTGTAGGTACAGGTTTGGCAGGTGCTTCTGCTGCCGCTTCACTTGGTGAAATGGGATTCCGTGTATTCAACTTCTGTATCCAGGACTCTCCACGTCGTGCACACTCTATCGCTGCACAGGGTGGTATCAACGCTGCTAAGAACTATCAGAACGACGGTGACTCTGTATATCGTCTTTTCTACGATACAGTGAAAGGTGGTGACTATCGTGCTCGTGAAGCTAACGTTTACCGTCTTGCCGAAGTTTCAAACAATATTATCGACCAGTGTGTTGCTCAGGGTGTTCCTTTCGCACGCGAATATGGTGGTACTCTTGCTAACCGTTCTTTCGGTGGTGCTCAGGTATCTCGTACTTTCTACGCTAAAGGTCAGACAGGACAGCAGTTGCTTCTTGGAGCATACTCTGCATTGAGCCGTCAGGTTGGTGTTGGTACTGTTAAATTGTTCACTCGTTACGAAATGCTTGATGTAGTATTGGTTGACGGTCGTGCTCGCGGTATCATCGCTAAAAACCTTGTAACTGGTAAACTTGAACGTTTCGCTGCTCATGCAGTAGTTATTGCTACCGGTGGTTATGGTAACACATACTTCCTTTCTACAAATGCTATGGGATGTAACGTAACAGCTGCAATGTCTTGCTACCGTAAAGGTGCAATGTTTGCTAACCCTGCTTACGTTCAGATTCACCCTACTTGTATCCCTGTTCACGGTGACAAGCAGTCTAAGCTTACACTTATGTCTGAATCACTTCGTAACGACGGTCGTATCTGGGTTCCAAAGAAACTTGAAGATGCTAAAGCATTGCAGGCTGGAACTAAGAAGGGTAGCGATATCCCTGAAGAAGAACGTGACTACTATTTGGAACGCCGTTATCCTGCATTCGGTAACCTTGTTCCTCGTGACGTTGCTTCACGTGCAGCTAAAGAACGTTGCGACCACGGATTCGGTGTAAACAATACAGGTCTTGCCGTATTCCTTGACTTCTCTGAAAGTATCGAACGTCTTGGACTTGACGTTGTTCGTCAGCGTTACGGTAACCTCTTCGATATGTATGAAGAAATCACTGACGTTAATCCGGGTGAACTTGCAAAAGAAATCAACGGACGTAAATATTATAACCCAATGATGATTTATCCTGCTATCCACTATACAATGGGTGGTATTTGGGTTGACTATGAACTTCAGACAACTATCAAGGGTCTGTTCGCAATCGGTGAATGTAACTTCTCTGACCACGGTGCAAACCGTCTTGGTGCATCTGCATTGATGCAGGGTCTTGCTGACGGTTACTTCGTATTGCCATACACTATCCAGAACTATTTGTCAGATCAGATCACTGTTCCTCGTTTCTCTACAGATCTTCCTGAATTTGCAGAAGCTGAAAAGGCAGTACAGGCTAAGATCGATCACTTGATGAACATCAAGGGTAAGAAATCTGTAGATTCAATTCACAAGGAATTGGGCCGCGTAATGTGGGAATATGTTGGTATGGGACGTACAGCTGAAGGCTTGAAGACAGGTCTTGAACGCTTGAAAGAAATCCGTAAGGAATTCGAAACAGAGTTGTTTATCCCAGGTTCAAAAGAAGGTATGAACATCGAGCTTGACAAAGCATTCCGTCTTGACGACTTCATCACAATGGGTCAGCTTATCGCTTACGATGCTTTGAACCGTGAAGAATCTTGCGGTGGTCACTTCCGTGAAGAACACCAGACAGAAGAAGGTGAAGCTAAGCGTGATGACGAAAACTTCTTCTATGTAGCTTGCTGGGAATACCAGGGAAGCGACGACAAGGCTCCTGTACTTTATAAGGAACCATTGGTTTACGAAGCAATTAAAGTACAGACTCGTAACTACAAGAGCTAATTGAGCTAATCTGAGACGAAGTAAAACAATTTAAAGAAAAGAAGTAAAATGGATAAAAATATATCATTTACGCTGAAAGTTTGGCGTCAGAACGGACCTAAGGATAAAGGTCATTTCGATACATTCCAGATGAAAGACATTCCGGGTGATACTTCATTCCTCGAAATGCTTGATATCTTGAATGAAATGTTGATTGAAGAAGGTAAAGAACCTATAGTATTCGACCACGACTGCCGTGAAGGTATCTGCGGTATGTGCTCATTGTATATCAACGGACATCCACACGGACCTGCAACAGGTGCTACTACTTGCCAGATCTATATGCGTCGTTTCAAAGATGGCGATACTATCACAGTTGAACCATGGCGTTCTGCAGGTTTCCCTGTAATCAAGGACTTGATGGTTGACCGTTCTGCATACGACAAGATTATGCAGGCTGGTGGTTTCGTAAGTGTAACTACAGGTGCTCCTCAGGATGCAAACGCTATCCTTATCCCTAAGACAATTGCTGACGAAGCTATGGATGCTGCTACATGTATCGGTTGCGGTGCTTGTGTTGCTGCATGTAAGAACGGTTCTGCAATGCTTTTCGTTTCTGCTAAGGTTAGCCAGTTGAATCTTCTTCCTCAGGGTAAGCCAGAAGCTTTGCGTCGTGCAAAGGCTATGTTGTCTAAGATGGACGAACTTGGCTTCGGTAACTGTACAAACACTCGTGCTTGTGAAGCAGAATGTCCTAAGTGTGTTTCAATCAGCAATATCGCTCGCTTGAACCGCGACTTTATCAAGGCTAAATTGAAAGACTAATAATACTGTAACATTACAATTTTACTTTAAAAAGGCTTCTTCCATTTTGGGAGAAGCCTTTTTTATGTTAGTATGTGATTTAAATTATAATGAAATTATATTCTGGTTGTTAAGAATTAAGAATGGTATAAAATATAGCTCTTTTTTATAGATGTGATGTAATATATTATATTTCAAATGAATATAATAATGTGATATGTGTTTTGAGTATTTGCTTTATTATTAAATTAGTTTATACATACCACCAGTCATAGCACGGATTACACCTTTCATTTCCATATCAAACAATATACCTGTTATTTTGTTTATTGGAATATTAGTGTTGACAACTAAGGTGTTTATCTGTAGACCATCTGGATGCTTTTCCAAATGTGTTTTTATAAGTTCCTCATCTGAATTTAATTCAGGAAAGAGTTGTCGCTGTATTCCATTTGTAGCTTGTAAATTTTCTTTAGGTGATAAAACCCCTGTGGTTGGATTCTTTTTAAGCCAGCTCATGGCCTCAAGTAGTTCTTCAGCATTCTGAAGTAGTGTCGCTTTGTTATTTTTGATAAGATTGTTGCAGCCAGAAGAATACTTGTCGCTTGTACGTCCGGGTACGGCAAAGCAGTCGCGGTGGTAGCTTTCTGCTATGTCGGCTGTAATGAGTGAACCGCCTTTGTCGCCCGATTCCACCACTATGGTTGCGTCACTTATTCCGGCAACAATCCGGTTACGTTTGATGAAATTCTGACGGTCGGGATTTGTACCGCTTGGAAATTCTGTAAGGAGTCCGCCTTGCGAAAGCATTTTGGCAGCAGTCTGCCGGTGTGGCGCAGGGTATATGCGGTCGAGGCCGTGGGCAAGTACACCTATGGTGTTCATTCCACATGTCAGGGCCGCACGGTGTGCCTGGATATCTATTCCGTATGCCAGTCCGCTTACTATAATTGTGTCAGGAAGCAGTTGGCTGAGGTCTTTTATGAATGTATCACAGAATGTTTTTCCGTAATCAGTGGCATGGCGTGTTCCTACAAGGTTTATTATGTGCAGGCTGTTGAGGTCGGCATTGCCACGGTAGAACAGAATAATAGGCGCGTCATCACATTCACGTAATCGTGAAGGGTATGTTTCGTCTTTGATGCCAAGGCATTGAATGTGGTTCGACTCAGCAAAACGTAATTCTGCCTCGCATATTCTAAGTATATTGCTAAGGTCGCATTGTGAAAGTGTGTCTGTTACCTTGGCAGATATACAGGGTATCATATCCTTAAGTCTTTTTGCTTCCTTTAATACCACAGTTGCGCTTCCCACAGCTTCTATCAAGCGGTGGGCTCCGATAAGTCCGATACCGGGAACTTGGGTAAGTGCAAGTGAGTAGAGATGTTCTTCAGTGATGGCGCTGTTCATTATTATTCAATCAGTTAGAGTACTTAATTCTATTAACTATGTACCTCATCCGTTTAATTATGTACCTCATTCTTTGATTTGAAGACTTACTCTTTAAATTGGAAAATCTCATTAAAAAGTTCACTGTCTCCAAGACGGCCGTTGATTACGCATACGGTATCTACAGTTGCTTTTATAACCGGTTTCATGTCAGGAAGACGGAAGATATCCTGATAGAAGACATATTTTATACCTTCTTTTTTGACGTATAGTTTTGATATAAATTCATCGCCACTACGTAGCGGAGTTTTAAATGCCATGTTCAACCGTGCTACTACTGGGTCTACTCCTTCTTCATGAAGTTTGGCGAAACTTACACCGAGTGACAGGAGATATTCGTGACGGGTATGTTCTATGTAATGCTGGTAATTGGCATTGTTTACTATACCCTGAAGGTCGCATTCATAGTCGCGTACCTTCATTTTCAGTTCGAAAACATATTTATCGTTCATATTTATTATAATTTTGCAGATACAAAATGTATTTTCCTTTTATTTCTTTTTTTAAGAATCCCCAAATATACAGAATTTATGGATACAACAGGATTAAGATGTGATATTTCGGACATAATTGGCAGAATAAAAATCTTTGCGGCTCCTTTGCAAGGGTTTACCGAGGCGGCATGGCGCAATGCTCATCATACGGTGTTCGGTGGAGTTGACGCGTATTTTACTCCTTTTGTCAGACTTGAGAAGGGAGATTTGCGCAATAAGGATAGAAGGGATGTAGACCCGAATAATAACATTTCGTTGCCGGGCATGGTAATTCCGCAGATTATAGCTTCCGAACCGGATGAACTGACGACTCTTGCAGATTATCTTGTATCATTGGGTTACCGTATGATTGATGTGAATATGGGATGCCCTTTCCCTCTGATAGTTAACCGGGGAAAAGGAAGCGGCATACTTCCACACCCTGATAAGGTAGCTGCTCTTGTGGAATGTATGGCCGATAAAAAGTTCTTATCCGATAATGTTAAATTCAGCATAAAGATGAGGCTTGGTCATTTGTCGCCTGATGAATGGAAAGACTTGACCTCTATTCTGAATGATTCCTGTGTGTCAGGAATAACTCTTCATCCCAGAATAGGAAAGCAGCAGTATAAAGGAAGCGTAGACCTCGATTCTTTCGGTGAATTTTATTCTGCCGTTAATAAGCCTTTGATATATAATGGGGATCTCTGTTCAGTAGATGATATCAGGAAAATTATTTCTCTATTTCCTGATATTAAGGGTGTAATGATTGGCAGAGGACTTTTGGCCGATGGCGGACTGGCTGCCGGATTCAAATCGGGATACGATAAGGACAGAACAGAATTGTGCGGAACAGAAATGTACAGAAGAGAACTATACAGAAAGACTATACAGATGCATTCTTTAATGTATCAGCAGTATAGAACATTTATAGAGGGTGGTGATGCCCAACTTCTGCAAAAACTGAAATCAAATTGGGAGTACTGGCTGCCTGATCTCGACAAGAAGAAAAGAAAGGCTATACTGAAGGCAAATAAGCTGGATGCATATCTAAATGAGGTTAATTCCATTGCCTGAAGCAGTGGAATTAACCTTAATGGAATTTAAATCATAAATTATAATTATGGTAAGGATGGATTTATTTTCTGATTTACCTGTGTTCCATTTTGAAAAACTCATAGCCAATCCTGCAATACAGGCATTTGCGGGTATCGCAATAATTTTTCTTTAGTTGTATAAGAGCCTGACTGTCGCCGGCGTGTACAGCTTCCAGTCCGCATTCCTTCCACATTCTTACTATATAATTATTTTCAGGCTTTATTCCTTCCAGAAATTCCGTAGCACGTTCTATCAGTATATCCGAAGCGCGGTATTTGCCATATGCATACAGGAACGGAATTACGGTGTTTATTATCAGAATGTCTGTTGAGGCTTTACTCAGACTCTTTTTTAATGGCGCTGACTTCTCTCCGAATATATAATGTGTTATCCAGTACTCTGATGTGCCTGTAACAAGGAGCTTACGGAGTGTATCAATGTCTTTTGCTTCAAGAATCCTCGAAAGTAATCCCTGGGAGTTATGATACAGATATGCCAACTGCGCTATCCTTACGTATGGGAAATTACCAGGACGAAGTCTGAGCAGTTTCCACTTGCATGTATCGGGAGCCGATAGACAGAATTTGTGTTTCAGGTATTCATATTCTTTACCAAGTCTCAAAGTATAATCATCGGATGCGGTTTTGTCTTCTCCTCTTTTTGTTATAACATTCTCTTTTTGCTCTGATAGAACCGATTGCGCCGATGGAATCAATCCGGCCTGACCAAAGAATATTGCCTCTATCTGGAACAGATTATCCCTGTGTTTGTCTACAGCCCTTAGGGGAATACTTTTTGCCCACAATTCAAAGGCCTCGCTATTGGTCCCAAAACCGAAATTGCGGGAGAGTGTGATAAAAAATACATCCTCCCAGTTGTTGTTACAGAGTTTCAGGAGATTGAAGATTCTTTCCGTCTTTTCTTCAAACCGCTCCATCTGCATGGTGTTGAGCCAACTGTGCAGCAGAATCCGGGGCAGTGAAGGAATAATCTTGTAGCATGCCGGATAATGAATTGTGTTCATGAGTTCCTTATAATTATCGTGCAGATAATCCGGATAGTGAAGCTCGAGTTGCGGAATAATCTCTCCATTAGTGCGGTGAGCCTGATAATCTATTTCTGATGCGGCATGAAGTATTACGGAATCATATTCGGGATTGGTGTCGTGATGATGGTTGTGCCAGTCGGATGCCTTCTTGTGGATTTCCACATTGCCTACCCACAATACTCCGTCTATCTTGATTTTCGCGTTGAAGAAGTCGGGGCCGGAATCACGGTTCCACAATCCGGAGTCAATAACTTCAACAGTCTGTCCGCTTGTAGTTTGCAGTGGTTTAAGAGGAAATATTTTGTGTTTCCATACATAGTGTAGCAGTTGTTCCATGTTAACCGGATTAAAATAAAGTGTTATTATTGCCTAAATGTAATGATTTCTAACGAAAAACACTATCTTTGTGGCTAAAAATAATAATTATAATATGAAGATAGCTCTTATTGGATACGGAAAAATGGGCAAAGAGATAGAAAAGATAGCTCTTTCGCGCGGACATGAGATTGTAAGTATTATTGATATAAATAACCGTCAGGACTTTGAATCGGAAGCATTCCGTTCGGCTGATGTAGCAATTGAGTTTACAGCTCCTTCGGTAGCTTTCGACAATTGTGTTTCTGCTTTCAGAAACGGTGTTAAGGTGGTATCCGGAAGTACAGGCTGGCTTAATTCGCACTCGGAAGAAATACAGCGTCTTTGCAAGGAAGAAGGAATGACACTGTTCTGGTCGTCTAATTTCAGCCTTGGAGTTGCGATATTCTCGGCTGTCAACAAATATCTGGCCAGGATTATGAACAATTTCCCGGGTTACGATGTATCTATGGTTGAGACTCATCATATTCATAAGCTTGATGCTCCGAGCGGAACAGCCATAACTCTTGCTGAAGGCATACTTGAAAATCTTGAGCGTAAGAATAAGTGGGTTATGGGTACTCTTACAGCTCCCGACGGTTCTGTAACTGGAACTACAGAGTGTGAAGCTAATGAGCTCCCGATAAGTGCAATACGCCGTGATGAGGTTCCGGGTATTCATACTATTACATACGAATCGGAAGCCGATTCGATTATCATTACTCATGATGCCAAAAACCGTAAAGGTTTTGCCTTGGGAGCAGTTCTTGCTGCCGAATATACCGCTTCGCACAACGGTTTTCTTGGCATGGATGATTTGTTTACTTTTTAAAATTCAAGAAATCAGATATGTTTAATGCATCACGTTCACAATGGATAAAGTTTGCCATTGCTATGGTACTTTATTTGGCCTTTATCATCTGGCTGAAGAGCTGGTTGGGTATAGTGGCTATCCCGTTTATATTTGATGTTTACATAACAAAGAAGATTCCATGGACATGGTGGAAGAAATCTACCAATCCTGTGGTGGTTACTGTTATGGGATGGGTGGATGCCATTGTTTTTGCGCTGGTGGCAGTGTATTTTGTGAATCTGTACTTTTTCCAGAATTATGTGATTCCTTCGTCTTCGCTTGAAAAATCATTGCTCGTAGGCGATTATCTTTTTGTAAGCAAGATGAGTTATGGAGCAAGAATTCCTCAGACACCGCTTCATATGCCTCTTACACAGCATACTTTGCCTATATTCAACTGCAAGTCGTATCTCGACTGGCCTAAATGGGATTACAAGCGTGTAGATGCTTTAGGTAAGGTTCAGCTTAATGACATTGTGGTATTTAATTTCCCTGCAGGAGATACTGTGGCAACTGCCATGCCAGCTGAGGATATTTATCGTATCAGCTATCAGGCTGGAAAGGAATTGTCGAAACCTGTAGATATGTCGGCCCTTACACCGCTACAGCAGAGAGAGGTTTATGATTATTACTATGCTGTGGGACGAAAATATATTGACGACAATAAGATGATGTTCGGTGAGGTGATAAGCCGTCCGGTCGACCGCAGGGAAAACTATGTAAAACGCTGCGTGGGACTTCCAGGACAGACTCTTGAGATAAAGGACAAGATTATCTATCTCGATGGCAAGCCAAATAAAGAGCCCGATAATGTACAGTACCGTTATTATGTCTACACTACAAGACAGATTCCGGATGACCTTTGCAAGGAATTGGGTATAAGTCAGGAAGACCTTATGGGATATTATCCTCAGGAATCTGTATACAATATGCCTCTCACTGAAAAGGCTAAGGCTGCATTGCTGGCACGTAAGGATATAGTCAAGTCGATTTCTGAAGTACCGGGAGATGATGCAGGAGGACTGTATCCTGTAAACAAACTTACTGGTTGGACAACAGATAATTATGGTCCTGTATGGATTCCTAAGAAAGGAGAATCAGTAGAACTTACTATTGATAATCTTCCTATTTACGAACGTCCTATCAGAGTTTATGAAGGCAATAGTCTTGAGGTGACTGATGACGGAAAGATTTATATCAACGGTGAAGAAGCCCATAAGTATACATTCAAGATGGATTATTACTGGATGATGGGAGACAACCGCCATAATTCAGCCGATTCACGCTTCTGGGGTTTTGTGCCTGAGGACCATATAGTGGGTAAGCCTATATTTATTTGGCTTTCACTCGACAAGGACAGAAGTCTGATGGATGGAAAGATACGCTGGAACAGACTGTTTAAGTTTGTCGATGACATCAAGTAGTAAAACATCATACACTATAAATACATATAGTACATATCATTTTAGTGAAACAACCGATTGTATATGGCAAAGTTATTTTAATTGCTGTTCTGGCAGTTATTATAACCCGAAGTCTGCTTGTTACATCCTGTTTTATTCCTTCTACCGGTATGGAAAACACACTCTATAAGGACGAAGGGGTTCTGGTAAACAAGTGGAGCTACGGCTTACGTCTGCCTTTACAGTCGGTTGTCGGCTATCACAGACTTCTGGCAAAACCTGTGGGCCGTGGTGATATTGTGGTATTCAATAACCCTATGCCGGCCGATACATCCAAAGCTGTAGAGTTCCGGGAAATTTATATCAGCAGGTGCATAGGTATTCCCGGTGATACTCTTCTTCTCAATAATGAGCTGTTGTCGGCCGATGCCGTAATTTACAGCCCTGATTCTAAATCGCTTTATTCATATCCTTCACTGTATGAAGAGGTGGTGGTAAGTGTACTTTCATCGTTGGATATCAATGATAATCAGTTGGCCGGATACACCCCTGAAGGAGATTATATAAGAAGCTTCAGCAATTATGAGTATTATCTTGTCAGTCAGCGGATGGGTGGAAGAGTAAAGTTTACCCAACTCGAAACACAATCTTCACGCGACAGTACAAGTCGTTATTATCCATTTATAGTGCCGCGTAAAGGCATTCCTGTAAAGTTCACTCCATGGAATACAGCCCTTTTGTGCAATATGATAACCTATCATGAAAAGAAAAAGGTACGTATCGTAGAAGGCTGTACAGATAATGACAGCGCAGAAAAAGACAGCATAGTGGTATATGTAGACAACAAGCCTGTAACTGAATACACATTTTCTCAGGATTTCTTCTGGATGGCATCGAATGATCCTATAAATACAACAGATTCAAGGCTTTTCGGTTTCGTGCCCGAAAATCATATTATAGGCAAGGCTTCGAGAATATGGTACCCGGCAAGAAAGGGAAGATTTATGCAGAGGGTTCAGTAAGTCATGAATCTTTTCCTTATAAATTACAAACTAAAAAACTAAAACATCATGTCTGAAGAAAGAAACAATAAAGATATAATTTTAGGTTCGGCATATTTGGGACCTGTTTCTTATTTTGCACAATTATATTCATGCGACAAGGCATATATAGAACGCTATGATCATTATGTAAAGCAAACATACCGCAACAGATGTGTCATAGCTTCAGCCGACGGACCACTGTCTCTTACTATTCCTATCGAGAAGACAAACGATGCAGAAGGTAAGTGTGCTATGAAGGATATACGTATATCCGAGCATGGCAACTGGAGACATGTTCATAGAAATGCTTTTGTGGCAGCATACAAGCAAAGTCCTTTTTTCGATTATTATATGGATGAGTTCAATGCTTTCTTTGAGAAAAAGTATGATTTTCTCTACGACTTTAACTTAGACCTCACATTATGGCTTTGCAAACAGATAGATATTCAGCCGGAACTTATTCCTACTACGGAATATATGATTTCAGAATTGGCCGATTTCAGGGAACTCATTCATCCTAAGAAAAGACTGGAGGATATATGCTCATTTTTCAATCCCGTACCTTATTACCAGGTCTTCGATTCAAAATCAGGATTTTTGCCAGATTTGAGTATTGTTGATTTGTTGTTTAATATGGGACCTGAAAGTCTTCTTGTATTGCGCGACTGCAATAAAATACAATAAAAAACATTGGGCCGGATTCCTTTGTATCAGGAACCCGGCCCAATGTTTTTTTATTGAAATATATTAATGGTGGTAATGGTTATTACATAGGAACCATTGTGAATCCCCACTTATATTCCTGGTTTGCAGGGATAAGGTACTGCTTGTCTGGTATGGCACCCCAGCTGTCGTATCCTCCTACACCCATCTGTTTCATGTCTACGCAAACTTCAACAAAGTCACGTGGTTTGATGTCACTTATATGAGTCTGTCTTGGCTTGATATTCTTGGCTGTTGAAATATCATGCTTAAGTTCTTCGGCATCACGGTTGTTCCACTGATAGTCGCAGTATGTGGCTTCTTCACCGTCGAAATCTTCAACAGAGTTGCGTAAAGTATTGAAACCTATGGTCTGGTCGGCATATATAGTAAGACCTTTTCCGCCTTTCTTGCCTATAGTGAGCCAGCGTGTATCTGTATGGTGACCGTTTTCCTGCGGACGCACATAAGGGAAATACATATCATCTGCAGTGCTCTTGTAAAGACCAACCATAGTACCATTATTACGGTCGATATAGTTTTCTTCAGGTCCGCGGCCGAAATATGTAACATTATTCATGTTGGCAGGCATACGGAAGCGGATACCGATACGTGGAACTACAAGCTTGGAGCTTTCCTTGCGGATAGCATCATTACCAGGAGTGAATGTAGCCATGAGTGTAGCTTCCGACAATTCAGTCTTTGTAGCTTCCATATCGGTAGAAGTGAATGTATAGTCGGCCTTAACTACTCCCGAAGGATAAATGCGGTATGTAGCTATATAGAGGTTTCCGGCGGCAAGCAGGTATGTTGCCTTAAGAACCGCATCCTTACCGTCCATTTCAACAGATGCGTCTACCACCTTGAAGTTCTTGCTCGACTGTTTCCATATCTGAAGACGCTTAGGCATTTGGCTACCATAATCATTGTCATTTGGAGCACGCCAGAAGTTTGGCTGGATACCGAATCCGTCCTTGAAATACTCAGTACCTTTCACCTTATATGAAGTAACAAGTCCGCTCTCTTTGTCGAACTTGAAGTTTACTCTTGATGAAGATACACAAAGTATATTGCCATTTGTACCTTCTGTGCTGCACTTAAGTGCCGGACCAGACACAGCAAACTCACGTTTCAGAGGCTCTACCGGCAAACGGAACTGGTCGTGTGCTATTTCGAAACCGGCAGGAATAAGTGTTTCAGGTTCCACTGTTGTAACACTGAACTCAACAAAGTATTCTGTACCCGGCTTTTGCTTCAATCCGCTGATGTCAACTTTCAGCTCCTTGCTTGCCTGTGGCTCTATATCCATCGAAATCTTGTTATGACGTATAACCTTATTGTTTTCTTTTACGTCATACGAGATCATATACTTCTTCAGATTGGTGAAGTAATAACGGTTAGTTACATTAAATACGCCATTCTGTCCGTCTTTCATTTCAAATCCAACATACTGGTGAGCATATTTGACTTCGTTCATAGCTGGATGAGGAGTACGGTCGGGACTTACTATACCATTACAGCAGAAGTTACCGTCGCTTGGCATATTTGTTCCGAAGTCACCTCCGTAAGCCCAGAAATATCCACCGTCTTCTGTAGATACTTTCAAACCCTGGTCAACCCAGTCCCATATATAACCACCCTGAAGGTTAGGATACTTGTATATAGCCTTCCACTGATCCCAAAGACTACCTGTTGAATTACCCATGGCATGAGCATATTCCGATGGAGCAACAGGACGGTCGCTTCCATTCTTTCCTATAGACTCGAGCCATGAAGCACTTGGATACTGAGGAACATACATGTCGGAGTTCCATTCCCACTGAGCACGTTCGTAGTTTACAGGACGTGCCATGATATCCTTGTCGGCCTCTTTCAACCATAAATATGTCTGGTAGAAGTTATAACCGTTACCGGCCTCATTACCGAGCGACCAGAATGTCAGTGAAGGATAGTTCTTGTTTCGCTCAAACATATTAATAGTACGGTACATATGAGGCTTCAGCCATTCAGGATTATTTCCAAGTGTACCTCCTTTCTTCAGATCATAATACATACCATGGCTTTCGATATTTGCTTCATCGTATACATAAAGGCCATATTCGTCGCACAATTCATAGAATCTTCTGTCTTGAGGATAATGACACAGACGTACAGTATTCAGATTGTGCTGTCTCATCAGTTCGAAGTCTTTTCTCATAAGCTCCTCAGTAACATAGTGTCCTGTTTCAGGATTATGCTCATGGATATTCACACCGCGAAGTTTGATAGGCTGGCCATTTACCAGAAGTACTGTATAATTCTTTCCGTTGGCAGATTTCTGGTCGGTTTCTTTAATCTCTATTCTGCGGAAACCCACGTTGAAAGGAATAACCTCTGTAACTTTACCGTTTTCTTTTACTGTCATAAACATCTTGTAGAGGTTTGGAGCTTCCGACGACCATGTCTTTACCTGAGGAATTTCCTTGTCGAATACTACAGTATTCTCTTTCTGAGAATCTACTGAAACAGTCTTGTTTTCCTGAGCTATTACATTACCTTGCTTGTCGGTCAGTTCATAGCTGACTTCAAGGTTGGTTGTAGCGCTGCGATGATTCTTCATATCGATAGCCAGGCGGAATATACCGTTCTTATATGAGTCATCGAGTGTAGAAGTAACGCGGAAGTCACTTACCGATGCCTTAGGCTGAGAGTACACAAAAACATCTCTTTCTATACCACTCATGCGCCAGAAGTCCTGACATTCGAGGAAAGAACCGGTACTCCAACGGAATATTTTCAGTGTAAGAACATTTTTGCCCGGTTTAAGATAGTCGTTTATAAGATATTCGGCAGGATTCTTTGAGTCTTCGTTATATCCCACTTCTTTTCCGTTGATATATACATAACAACCCGATTTTGCACCTGCTATGTGCAGATATACATCTCGGCCATCCCAGTCGGCAGGAATCTCAAGATCTCTGCGGTATACTCCTACAGGGTTATTGTCGGGAATATGAGGAGGCTGTGGATTTCTTGGCTGGAATTCATAACCATGATTGGTATAGATAGCAGTTCCGAAACCCTGCATCTCCCAGTTGCCCGGAACCTTGATGTCCTTCCATGCTGAGATATCGATATCTGCATCGGTGATATTTTCGGGGAGTTGTTTATACGAGTCCACAAAATAGAATTTCCATGTGCCGTTGAGCAAGCGGTAATAAGGACTCGATTCATACTTGCCAGTCATGGCCTGTTTCTTGTCGGCATAAGTCATGAAAGCCGAACGCGGTTCTTCACGGTTTACACATACAGTCTGTATGTCTTTCCAATAGGGAAGAGTTGTGTTTTCAGCAAAAGCAGTAATGCTCGAAGTAAACAGAACTCCTGCCAATGTACCTTTTAAGATTTTGTTCATAAGCTTAAGGTCTGGTTTTAACACGATATTAAATTAAATGATTATAATCTATACAGTTGTATAAAATCTTGATTTATCTCTACAAAAATAGTCCTATTTATCCGCTTTCACAAATTTTATGTGTACAGAATGAATAATTTGATTAATTTTGTGCCAATGATATATTAAACTTCTAAACTCAAAAAAATGAACAACATTCCAACGGTTACTAAAAACTTGCTGATAATAAATGTACTCTGTTTCTTTGGAGCCATAGTAGGACAAAGATATGGAGTAGATGTGGAAGGCCTGATGAGCCTTCATTTCTTTTTGGCATCCGATTTTAATTTGGGGCAGCTTTTCACATATATGTTCATGCACGCCAATTTTCAGCATATATTCTTTAATATGTTTGCTTTATGGATGTTCGGACGTGTGCTCGAACAGGTATGGGGGCCTAAGCGTTTCCTCCTTTTCTATATGCTTTGCGGTATAGGTGCCGGATTAATCCAGGAACTGGTGCAGTATATAGAATATGCAACCGTATTGTCGAATTATACCACCGTGCAGACTGGGTACGGACTTATTCCAATGAGCGAGTATCTTAATATGATGCGTACTGTGGGTGCTTCGGGTGCCGTTTATGGAATTCTGCTTGCTTTCGGTATGCTTTTCCCAAACAGTCAGATGTTTGTATTTCCATTGCCATTCCCTATAAAGGCCAAATACTTTGTAATGGGTTATGCAGTTCTTGAACTGGTATTGGGCATATCAGGAGGTGATGGAGTAGCTCACTTTGCACACCTTGGCGGTATGTTGTTCGGCTTAATTCTAATAATTTACTGGAGGAAGAAAGATGGCAACAGGCAGAATATTTACTGATTTCAGAAACAGTTTCATGAGTAAAGATATAGTTATGCGTCTTATATTGATAAACTGTTTAGTGTTTGTCTTTATGGGACTTATAAGAGTCTTTATGACATTGTTTAATGTCCCTCTGTCGTATAACCCTATATCAGAAGCTTTGAGCCTGCATGCATGGTTGCCTACATTAATGCGCCAGCCATGGTCTATTGTTACATATATGTTTATGCATGGGGGAGTATTTCATTTGCTCTTCAATATGTTGTGGCTATATTGGTTCGGCAAGCTTTTCCTCAACTATTTCTCGTCTAAGCATCTTAGAGGACTATATATATTAGGTGGTTTGTGCGGTGGACTCCTTTATATTATTTCATATAATATATTCCCTTATTTCGAATTGGCCAGAATACAGGCTACCATGGTAGGAGCTTCAGCTTCAGTACTTGCCATAGTAGTAGCTACAGCAGTGCGCCAGCCTGAAATGCCGGTCCAGTTTTTGTTTATCGGCTCTGTACGCCTTAAGTATGTAGCTCTTTTCATGATTGTAATCGATCTTATGCTTATGACTTCCGATAATGCCGGCGGACATATTGCACATCTTGGTGGAGCTATTTCAGGATATTGGTTTGCTGCAGGCCTTGCAAAAGGACATGATGCAACCAAATATATCAATAATGTAATAGACTTCATTGACAAGCTTTTCAGCGGGCGCTTGAATCTTTTTTCAAGAAAGCAGCAAAAGCCTAAAATGAAAGTGCATTATGGTGAACGCCAGCAACAATACGATTACAATGCGAGAAAGAAAGCCAATGAAGATGAGATTAATCAGATTCTTGAAAAGCTGAGAAAATCCGGATATAGCAGTCTCAGCGAAGAGGAAAAGAAGAAACTGTTTGATGCAAGCCGCAGATAACTTGTGTTGTATAAAGAACAGATAGATTATAATTTTAACAAATACAGATAGAAGGTTAAAATAAATATATTAGCTTATGGACTCTATAGGTAACATTATAGGAAATATATTCAGAAATACATTCCGTCTGATTTTTCTTATAGCAAATGTTGTAATTGGAACCGGCTTTTTGGTATGTGCCTATAGTCCATCCATTTCGCCTGTAGAGCATCCTGTGTTGGCGTGTGCCGGCCTTTTTATACCTATATTTATATTGCTTAATTCGGGCTTCCTTGTGTTCTGGCTTATTGTCAGCCGGAAGTATGCTATTCTTCCTCTGCTGTTCTTTATATTGGGATGGAGCAGTCTGATGTCTTATTGCCCTGTTAATATATTCAAGAATGATTATAAAGGCGGTGACAAGATAAAACTGCTTACATATAATACAATGCTCGCCCATGGTGAAGTTTCCGATTACATAATTAATTCCGGAGCCGATATCGTGTGTCTTCAGGAATTTCCTGTTGCAGATAAGAAATTCAGAAATAAGCTCCAGAAAACATATCCTTATATAAAAACGTATAATTTTAGCGGTATAAATGCAGCTGCATGCTTATCAAAATATCCTATTTTATCTGTAAACGGTATAAAGGTAAAGAGTGCAAATAATGGTAGTGCCGTTTTTAAAATTAAATATAATGATAAAACTACGATACCTTTGATTATAAATCATTTGGAGTCTAATAAGCTTGATGACCACGATAAAAAGGTATATAAGGACATGTTAAAATCGCCCGATGAGAGTAAAGTAAAGTCTGGAAGTAAACATTTGCTTAGGAAATTAGCTGATGCCGTTGCCATTCGCGGACCTCAGGCTGATTCTATATCGGCAAGAATAAAACATATAGACTCTCCGTATATATTAGTTTGCGGTGATTTTAATGATACTCCTGTTTCGTATACACATAATATCATAGCTAAAGGTTTGCAAGATGCCTTTGTTGAGGCGGGGAACGGACCAGGAATTACATACAACCGTAATTTCCTTTATTTCCGCATAGATCATATAATGGCAGGGTCTGCTTATAAGGTCCTTGATTGTAAAGTTGACAGGTCTATAAAAGATTCAGACCATTATCCCATGTTTGCCGTTATGGAAATTATGAAACAGAAAATATAATATTAACAGAAAATGTATTTTGTTGAAAAATACTTTCTGACATACGTAATCTAAACACAATCAAGACAAATAATTATACACTTGAAATTGCAATTAATTATCACTTTTGTACATCTTTAACAAGATTAAGGGCACAAATATCCGTATTTGTGCCCTTTTTTAGTGTATAAAAGTGAAAATCTTTGTTGGCATTCCGCTTGTACCAGAAAAAAAAACTATATTTGCAACCTTGAAAAAACGTATCTGAAAGAATTTAATCAAAAAAGTAAATAAAATAAATTAAAGTAACATGCAAAACAAAGGATTTGTAAAAGTCTTTGCGTTATTATTGACCCTTGCATGTGTCTTTTACCTTTCGTTCTCGTTCGTTACACGCCATCATCAGAAGTTGGCAGAACAGGACCCTAAGGGAGCAGCACACTACCTTGATTCTATGCAGAATCAGAAGGTTTGGCTTGGGACATACACGCTAAAAGATTGTCGTGAGATGGAGATTGGTTTGGGTCTCGACTTGAAAGGTGGTATGAACGTTATCCTCGAAGTGTCAGTACCTGATGTGGTAAGAACACTTGCTGATAACAAGACCGACGAAGCATTCAATGCAGCCGTATCTGAAGCTGCAAAGCAGCAGGTTACAAGTCAGGAAGACTTTATTACCTTGTTCATAAGAGAGTATAAGAAGCGTGCTCCTGAAGGTAAACTTGCAGAGATCTTCGCTACTCAACAGCTTAAGGACAAAGTAAACACTCGCAGTACTGACGCAGAAGTAGAAGCTGCATTGCGTGAAGAGGTTAAAGCTGCTGTAGAAAACTCATATAATGTGCTTCGTACACGTATCGACCGTTTCGGTGTGGTTCAGCCAAACATCCAGACTCTTGAAGGAAAGATGGGACGTATCATGGTGGAACTTCCTGGTATCAAGGAGCCTGAACGTGTAAGAAAACTTCTTCAGGGTTCTGCAAATCTTGAGTTTTGGGAAACTTATGAGGCTAAGGATATCGTTCCTGTATTGGCTTCTGCCGACAGCCGCGCACGTGACGTACTTTCTATGACTGAAGGTGCTGCTGAAACAGATTCTACTGCAACTGCTCCTGAAGCAACAGCAAAAGAAGATACTCCTGCCGTTTCTGCCAAGGACAGCCTTGCTGCAGCACTTAAGGGAGAAACTGTTGAATCGAAAGTTGATATGGAACAGTTGAAGAAGGAACATCCGTTGCTTTCTGTTCTTCAGCTTAATCAGAGCGGAGTAGGTTCTATTGTAGGTTTTGCCGATTATAACGATACTGTTCAGATTAACCGTGTGCTCAACATGAAGGAAGTGAAGGAAGTTCTTCCTCGTGACCTTAAACTTATGTGGGGTGTCAAGGCTTCTGATATGGATAAGACCGGTCGTATCTTCGAACTTTATGCTATCAAGTCTACTCAGCGTAATGGCCGTGCTCCTCTTGAAGGTGATGTTATCGTTAACGCACGCGATGAATTCGACCAGTACAACAAGCCTTGTGTAAGCATGTCTATGAACACTGAGGGTTCTCGCCGTTGGGCTGTGCTTACAAAACAGAATGTAGGCCGTGAAATTGCTATTGTTCTTGATAACTATGTATATAGTGCTCCACGTGTAAACGGTGAGATTACTGGTGGTAACTCACAGATTACAGGTAACTTCACTCCTGAAGTGACAAAAGACTTGGCCAATGTGTTGAAATCTGGTAAGATGCCGGCTCCAGCTCGTATCGTACAGGAAGATATTGTAGGTCCGTCACTTGGTCAGGAATCTATTAATCAGGGTATTATGTCGTTCATTGTTGCTCTTGTAGTGCTTATGGCATATATGTGCGCAATGTATGGATTTATTCCTGGTATGATTGCAAATGCTGCCTTGTTTGTAAACTTCTTCTTTACTCTTGGTATTCTTACATCATTCCATGCAGCTCTTACTATGTCGGGTATTGCCGGTATGGTATTGTCTCTTGGTATGGCTGTGGATGCTAACGTACTTATTTATGAACGTACTAAGGAAGAACTTCGTGCCGGTAAGGGAACTCGTCAGGCTCTTGCTGAAGGTTACTCTAATGCGTTCTCTGCAATCTTCGACTCTAACTTGACTTCTATTATCACTGGTATTATCCTGTTCAACTTCGGTACAGGTCCTATCCGTGGTTTTGCTACTACACTTATTATTGGTATCCTCTGCTCGTTCTTTACAGCAGTGTTCCTCACTCGTCTTGTTTACGAACATTATATGTCAAAAGACAAGTGGTTGAATCTTACATTTACAACAGGTATCTCAAAGAACCTGATGCAGAATGTTCACTATAACTTTATGGGTTCAGCCAAGAAGTCGTTTATGATTTGGGGTACAATTATTGTTATCTGTATCATCTCATTCTTCGTTCGCGGACTTGCACAGAGTATCGACTTTACTGGTGGACGTAACTTTGTGGTTCAGTTTGAAAAGGTTGTTCAGCCAGAAACTGTACGCAGCTTGTTGCAGTCTAAGGTAGGTGATGCCAATGTTCAGGCTATCGCTCTTGGTACAGATGGTAAGACTATCCGTGTAACAACCAACTATCGTATTGAGGAGGATTCTCCAACTATTGATGCCGAAATTGAAGCATTCCTTTACGAATCGTTGAAAGAAGGCAACTTGCTTGGCGAAGGTACTACACTCGAAATCTTTATCGACCGTGATAACCGTGCCGGTGGCTCTATCATCAGTTCTCAGAAGGTAGGTCCAAGTGTGGCAGACGATATTAAGACATCTGCTATCTGGTCGGTTGTTCTTGCTCTTATTGCAATTGGTGTGTATATCCTTATCCGATTCAATAATATCGCGTTCAGTATCGGTGCTACAGTGGCTCTTACTATAGATACATTGCTTATTATCGGTGCTTACTCATTATGCTATGGCTGGATGCCGTTCTCACTTGAAATTGACCAGACATTTATCGGTGCTATCCTTACAGCTATCGGTTATTCTATCAATGATAAGGTGGTAATCTTCGACCGTGTGCGTGAGTTCTTCGGATTATATCCTCACCGTGACAGAACACAGTTGTTCAATGACTCTTTGAACACTACATTGTGTCGTACTGTGAATACATCACTCAGTACATTGATCGTACTTTTGAGTATTCTTATCCTTGGTGGTGACAGTATCCGCAGTTTCGCATTTGCAATGATTCTTGGTGTGGTAATCGGTACATTGTCTTCATTGTTCGTTGCTTCTCCTGTAGCTTATCTTACTATGGGCAACAAGCTTCCTGAAGGTGAAGAAAAGAATGCATAATCTGAATCCAGATTAAGAAATACGTAATTATTTTTATTATATGAAAAGACCCGGCTGTGAGGTAAAACTCGCAAGTCGGGTCTTTTTTTGCTTTCGGGAAATATAAGAGCAATGATAAGTGTGACTTTTCTTGATCTCTTTCTGTAAATATTATCCTCTTACTTTATACTCTGGAGATTCTATATTTGTATGAATGCATATTCTGACAGTTTGGGTAAAAAACAAAGCATAAAAAAGAGGCTGTCTCAAAATACTTTGAGATGGCCTTTTTTGTGTCATTCCAGATTGAAGTTTTTTGGATTTTTCTCCAAAGATGAATTTATAAGCTTACTTTTTTAAGATTTCACCTTTTCAAACTGTTTTTTTGTTACCATATGCCTCCTAAGAGGCTACTTTTGCAAGATTATGTGCTATTGCCAGCAGGCCAAACTCAATTTCAACCTTCTTAAGTCCACGAAGATTGAACCTCTTGAAGTGTTTATTGTTCTTGAGGTTTCCAAATACGGCTTCCACATCCTGTGGTCGCTGACTGCGATATTTCAGACCTTCATCAGAAAGCAGCTTTTCACGTTCTTTTTCCTTGATTTTTCTCAGACGGTGATTTACCTGTACAATCCTTTCGAGCTGCTTTTATGACACCGGCATCTTAACGGGCATCCCTTACAGTTGCGTGCCCTGTATCTTGATATGGTCTGCACAAAACCGTTGTCTGTTACCCGCCTTACGTCGGAAAGTCTTTCCATTCTCTGCCCCATAGGACAGTACATACTGTCATTTTCCTCATTATAATAAAAGTTGGCAGAGAGAAAAGGATCGTTTCTGAAGTTTCTTTTCTGTTCCTTATGAAAATAATTGTACTTTATGAAGGTTTCAATGCCATGTCTGAAAGCATACAGATAGTTCTCTTCACTTCCGTATCCTGCATCACAGACGGACACGTTAGGGTATCTGCCGTAAAGGGAATGGAAATCATCCATATGCAGAGGATAGGTGGAGGTATCACCAGCACACTGATGGATGGTATAGTTCAGAATGAACTGTTTATTGGTACTGATCTGGGAATTATATCCTGGCTTGAGTTGCCCGTTCTTCATATGGTCCTCCTTCATGCGCATGAAAGTGGCATCATTGTCTGTTTTTGAGTAGCTGTTGCGTCCGTCAAGTATCTTTCCCTGTGATTCATATTTTTTGAGCTGTTCAGGCCATGACTTCCTTACACGCCTTACCTTCGCTTTCACTTTCTTGTCAGCATCCACTCCATTCAGGGCATCGTCTATCTGTTCCAGTGCCTTTTCCACTTTCTCCGGGGTGATATCCTGATATGTAACCGGAGCTGAATCACGCAATTCCTGTTTGGTGACGGATTCGGCATATTGCCATATCTCCTCAAGCTGTTCTGCTATTCTGGATATGCGGGTATGTATGGACTTGCCCCAGACAAATGTATAACGGTTGGCGTTAGCCTCCATTTTAGTTCCGTCGGTACAGGCTACATCAAGACTTACAAAACCTTCTGCCACGAGGAACTTTACAATTGTGGCGAAAACTGTCTTCAGCACATCCTTCAGACGACTGCTGCGAAAACGGTTGATGGTATTATGGTCAGGAGTCACGTTGCCGGTAAGCCACATGAAGCGGATATCATTACGACAGAACTCTTCGATGCGACGGCTGGAATAGATATTACGCAAATAAGCATAGACAAGAATCTGAAGCATCATGCGTGGGTGGTATGCAGAACAACCTTTATTGGAATACTTACGGTAAAGTTCTTCAAGGTTTATCTGTTCTATGATACGGTGAACAACCCGGACAGGATCGTTCTGGGGTATAAAATCGCCTAAACATGGAGGTAAAAGCAGATTATCGTTGGATGTGTAACTTTTAAACATTATCTTTGGGATATCTTGATTTGATTCCCTAAGATACAAAAAATAGGGAGACTGGCAAGTTCTGACTTAGCGAAGTTAGGGCTTGCCTTATTTTTTTTGAGGGCACAAAAAAGGCCATCTCAAAGTATCTTGAGACAGCCTCATCATTTTATGTGGTGAACGCTATCGCGGACGGTTGTACTAATAATTAAAAATGGGTCACTGTCACTTGCAAAAATATCAAAATATTGGGATGTGGAAAAGGATATTTTCCTCTTTTCATTTTTTTGTTTAGATATAATTCAATACTAATTATAATTCATTTATTTTTTGTTTAACAATTTCGTCTGCTTAAGTCTGTATGATTCACCGTTCTTATGTAAAGCTTTCCATAAAACAAGATATTCTGTAAGAAAGATTAATGCTATGAAGAAGTAGTATCTGCTATAAGGAAGTATAATTGAAACTGACCCGGGTTAAAATGCATTTTTCTCTACTTAATTCTAATATATTTTTGATGGATCAATTCAGAGTATAATAGTGGGTCAAGTGACTTTATATTTTCCATATGAATCGAAAGGAAAAACATAAAATCTTTTGACAATAACCTGTCGAATAGGGACTTATTCGATTAGAAAGCTACTATACATTCATAAATTTAATACTATTGAAAATATTTGATATTGGTTGAGTTCTTGATAAATATCTTTTTTTATCTTATTCTATGAATATCAACCTTATTTTTTCAACAACTCAGTTACTTTCTATGCCTTTCTCTTCTTACTTATTTACTAAAATAAGCTCGATTATATCGCATCAAAATAATAGTATCTATTTTTCATATTGAGAAAGTTAAAACAATGCTATAAATAAAGGTCTCAATGATACTATACTGATATATAACATTTTATACATTTCATTCTCTTGCTGGCACACCTATTGTATAGTAAAGTATGAATAAAAAAATAAAAATGATGGAACTATTTACAATTGGTTTTGCAGTCTGTATGCTAATGGGTATTGGCTGCTTTTGGTTATTTGAGAAATGTATTGATTGGTTTGAAAACATTTAAAGTAAAAAGGAGGAAAAAATTATGTACACAGTATTATTTATTGTAAGCCTTATTATGTTTGGCTATTTAATGTATGTTTTAATTAAACCAGAAAAATTTTAAATAGAGCAAGAAGAATATTATAATAAGGCTGTCGAATAAAAAATAGTAAAAATATGAATACAGAAATATTAGGTGTTATAGCGCAAATTATTCTAATGGTGATATTAAGTTATCCATTAGGGAAATATATTGCAAAAGTTTATAAAGGTAGCAAGGTTTGGAGTGATTTCATGAAGCCTGTAGAAAATTTAATTTTCCGGCTTTCAGGAATCAATCCGGAAGAAGAGATGAACTGGAAACAGTTTTTAAGAGCTTTGCTTGTAGTAAATGCCTTTTGGTTTGTATGGGGAATGATTTTACTTGTTGTGCAAGGCTATTTACCACTAAATCCCGATGGAAACATTGGTCAGACGGCACATCAGGCTTTCAATACTTGTATCTCTTTTATGGTAAACTGTAATGAACAGCATTATAGTGGTGAAACCAACCTTACATATTTCACACAACTGTTTGTAATCATGTTGTTCCAGTTTATCACTGCAGCTACAGGTATGGCTGCTATGGCAGGTATCATGAAAGCTCTTGGTGAAAAGACCACAAAAACTATTGGTAATTTCTGGAAATATCTTGTACTAAGTTGCACACGTATCCTTCTTCCGTTATCACTTGTAGTTGGTTTTATACTAATTACACAAGGAACTCCAATGGGATTTAATGGAAAGATGGAGATAACAACACTTGAGGGAAATACACAAAGTGTATCACAAGGCCCAGTAGGGGCAATTGTTCCTATCAAACAGTTGGGTACTAATGGCGGAGGTTACTATGGTGTAAACTCTTCACATCCATTGGAAAACCCTACCTATTTGTCTAACATGATAGAATGTTGCTCCATTCTTATTATTCCAATGGCCATGGTATTTGCTTTTGGCTTCTATGTAAACCGTAAAAGATTAGGTTACAGTATTTATGGTGTAATGCTTGTTGCATTCCTAATAGGTGTATGCATCAATATATCTCAGGAAATGGGTGGTAATCCAAGAATTGACGCTATGGGTATAGCACAGGAAAATGGAGCAATGGAAGGTAAGGAGGTTCGTCTCGGTGCCGGCGCAACAGGTCTTTGGAGTGTTGTTACAACTGTTACTTCAAACGGTTCTGTAAACGGTATGCACGATTCTACTATGCCTCTTTCCGGCATGGTTGAAATGCTCAATATGCAAATAAACACATGGTTCGGTGGTGTTGGTGTAGGTTGGATGAACTACTTTACATTCATTATTATAGCAGTATTCATAAGTGGATTGATGGTAGGACGTACTCCGGAATTTATGTGCCATAAAGTTGAAGCTAAGGAAATGAAAATAGCTTCAATAGTAGCACTTCTTCACCCTTTTGTGATACTTGTAGGAACTGCTCTTGCTGCATACCTTTATGTTCATGCTCCTGCATTTGTGGAAAGTGAAAGAGGATGGTTGAATAATCCTGGCTTTCATGGACTTGGAGAAATGTTATATGAGTTTACTTCTTGTGCCGCAAATAATGGTTCAGGTTTTGAGGGGCTTGGTGACAATACCTGGTTCTGGAATGTATCATGTGCTATTGTATTAATATTGAGTAGGTTTATACCTATTATCGGTCAGGTAGCTATAGCAGGTCTTTTGGCACAAAAGAAGTATATACCGGAAAGCGCCGGAACTCTTAAAACAGATACAGTAACTTTCGGAGTGATGACATTTGCAGTTATTTTCATAGTAGCAGCGTTGTCATTCTTCCCTGCACAGGCATTAAGTACAATTGCTGAACATTTTTCATTGTGATTTAAGATAATTAAGTTGAAGTTGACAAGCAGTACAGTTTTATATTAAAAGATAACTGATACCCTTGTCAACTTATAAACAAAAAAAATTAAGATATGAATTCAAAGAATCAAAATACATCACTATTTCAAAAGGATCAGGTTATAGAAAGTCTGAAACAGTCATTTGTAAAGCTGAATCCGAAAATAATGATTAAGAACCCGATTATGTTCACTGTCGAAGTTTCAACATTGATTATGTTGTTCGTAACTGTATATTCTGCATTCAGAACATCGCAAGGTTCATTCGTTTATAACCTGTGGGTATTTATAATACTTTTCCTGACATTATTGTTCGCCAACTTTGCTGAAGCTATAGCTGAAGCTCGTGGTAAGGCTCAGGCTGACAGTTTGCGTAAGACTCGTGAAGAAACACCTGCTAAACTTATTATAAATGGTAATGTGAAGACAGTGAGCAGTTCACAACTTAAGAAGGGGGATATATTTGAATGTGAGGCAGGTGATATCATTCCGGCTGACGGTGAAATTACTGAGGGACTTGCATCAATAGATGAAAGTGCCATTACAGGTGAGTCAGCTCCTGTTATCCGTGAGGCGGGTGGAGACAAAAGTTCTGTAACTGGTGGTACAAAAGTCCTTTCAGATCATATTAAGGTAGTTGTAACAACTCAACCAGGTGAAAGTTTCCTAGATAAGATGATAGCATTGGTTGAAGGAGCAAGCCGTCAGAAGACACCTAATGAAATCGCTCTTACAATTATTCTTGCTGTATTTACATTGGTGTTCCTCGTAGTTTGTATCACACTTAAACCAATGGCAGACTACTCTAATACCGTAATTACCATTGCAGCATTCCTTTCACTTTTCGTTTGTCTGATACCTACTACTATCGGTGGTTTGCTTTCTGCGATAGGTATTGCAGGGATGGACCGTGCATTACGGGCAAATGTAATCACTAAATCAGGTAAAGCTGTTGAAACGGCCGGTGATGTAGATACACTTTTGCTTGACAAGACAGGTACCATAACTATCGGTAACCGTAAAGCTACTGATTTTTATCCTGTAGCAGGCCTTGACAAACGTAGCTTTATCGAAGCGTGTATGCTGTCTTCTGTCTCAGACGATACACCGGAAGGAAAATCCATTATTGAGTTAGGACGTGAACTGGGATTACGGATGCGTAATCTGAACACAGAAGGAGCTCACATGATTAAATTTACTGCTGAAACAAAATGCTCAGGAATAAATCTGAAAGATGGCACTAAGATCAGAAAAGGCGCATTTGAAGCTATTCGTAATATTGTAAATGAGGCTGGTAATGAATTTCCTAAAGAAACAGAGGATATCATCATGCAAATTACTGGCAATGGTGGCACCCCACTGGTGGTCTGCATGAACAAGAGAATAGCAGGAGTGATTGAATTGCAGGATGTTATCAAACCGGGTATTGAAGAACGCTTTGAACGCTTGCGTAAGATGGGTGTAAAAACTGTAATGGTTACAGGTGATAATCCACTGACCGCAAAGTATATTGCTGAAAAGGCCGGTGTTGATGATTTTATAGCAGAAGCCAAACCGGAAGATAAGATGAATTATATAAAAAAGGAACAGGCTGCCGGTAAACTAGTCGCAATGATGGGTGATGGAACAAATGATGCACCTGCTCTTGCACAAGCTAATGTGGGTGTAGCAATGAATAGTGGAACTCAGGCAGCAAAAGAAGCTGGCAATATGGTTGACCTTGACAATGATCCGACAAAACTTATTGAAATTGTTGAGATCGGTAAACAGTTGCTGATGACTCGTGGCACGCTTACTACATTCTCTATTGCAAATGATGTTGCCAAGTACTTTGCTATAATTCCAGCATTGTTTATGGTTTCCGTGCCGCAGCTGGGAGCACTTAATATAATGGGTTTGCATAGTCCTGAAAGTGCTATTCTTTCTGCTATCATATTCAATGCGATAATTATACCTATTCTGATACCTTTGGCTCTTAAAGGTGTTGAATACAAACCTATAGGTGCAAGCGCATTGCTTCGTCGTAACCTTCTCATTTACGGTTTGGGTGGTATTATAGCTCCATTTATTGGTATTAAATTAATAGACTTATTTGTTGGATTATTCTTCTAATAAAATCAAAAAAGACAGTTATGAAAAATTTAATGAAATCAATTCGAATCACATTGGTATTATGTGTATTTTTTTCGGTATGTTATATATTGGTATTATGGATTTTCGCCCAGTTCGCAGCACCAGGTGAAGGTGGCAATACAGAAACGGTAAAGCTCAATGGTAAAGTTGTTGGAGCAGCAAACGTAGGGCAAGTCTTTACTAAAGATATATTTTTCTGGGGCAGACCTTCATGTGCTGGCGATGGATATGATGGTACAAGTTCTGCAGGCAGTAACAAGGGGGTTACTAATGAGGAATATCTTGCAGAGGTAGAAGCAAGAATTGATACTTTCCTGGTTCACCATCCCTATTTGAAACGAGAAGATGTCCCTGCTGAAATGGTAACAGCAAGTGCTTCAGGTCTTGATCCTGATATAACTCCTGAATGTGCATATGTACAAGTCAAACGTGTTGCTGAGGCAAGAGATATGGATGAATCGAATGTTAAAGCTATCGTTGACAAGATGATAGAGAAACCATTATTAGGCATATTCGGTCCTGCAAAAATTAATGTGTTAAAACTGAATGTTGCTTTGGAAGAAATAAATCCAACTGTAAACAGATAATCAGCAGCTATCTATAAATCTATAACTGTTTTTTCCCTGAGATGTATTTCTGTATCTGCAAGAAGTTGTAGATGCAGATACGCAGGGAAAAGATGAGTTATTAGAAACAACGAATATGTTGTAATTCCAAAATATAACAAGAATATATTTCAACAGATTATGAGAAAAATTATAAAAACATTAGCAGCCATGGGTGCAGCTATATTATTACTACTAAATAAGACCTATGCTCAAGATAAATTTACAGTAAACGGTAAGGCTGATTTTGTTTCTGATTATATATGGCGTGGAGCAGATCAGAACT
>artificially_reared_2__coassemble_94_pt1 | contig 60733 bp, 37 predicted proteins | sample artificially_reared_2__metabat2_high_PE_035 | metagenome-assembled genome bin artificially_reared_2 | reverse complement strand
GCAAAGTTAGAAATACTACAGGCAGACTACAAGACGCTATCGCGGACGGTTATACGTGATAATCATACATGAGGATTTTTCGTTTATTATTGTATAATTTGTTGTTTTTGTGAGGCTACAAATTCACCAGGCTTCATACCAAATTGTTTCTGGAAACATTTGCTGAAATATGAAGCATTATTGAAACCTACCATGAAGCTAACTTCATTAATTCTGTATTTCCCTTCAAGTAACAAAGCTGCCGCTTTTTTAAGCCTTACAATTTGAATCATCTCATTAGGAGTAATATTTGCCAATCCTTTTATTTTAGCAAATAATCCAGAACGACTAATACATAGCTTTTCTGCAAGAAAATCTACAGACAAATCCTGATTAGCAAAATTTTCTTCTATTATACTATTGAGCTTGCTGAGGAATTGCTCATCACTGCTGTTGGCTGCAATGGTATGAATAGGAACCATTGGCATTTTTGAGAATTTTGCTCTTAGCTGTAATCTCATTTCCAACAGATTTTTTATACATGCTTCTAAGTATTGCAGAGAGAATGGCTTTTCGATATATGCATCGGCTCCGCAGTTCATACCTTCTACTTTCGACTTGTTGTCTGTCTTGGCAGTAAGTAATATTATCGGGATGTGGCTCAAAGTCTGTTTTGACCGTATTGCTTTACATAGTTCTATTCCATCCATATTAGGCATCATCCAATCAGTTATTATTAATGATACCTCTTGTTCTTTAAGTCTTTCAAGTGCCTCAATTCCATCAGATGCTGTCAGTATTGTATAGTTTGACTTGAAACTTTCAGATAGGAAATTTATCATATCTTCGTTGTCATCAACAATGAGCATAAACGGATGTTCATTTGAATTGGTCATTTCAATCTGCTCAGGGATAATATCATCTGGTATTTCATTGTTTTCAGAATTATTATCGGTTATTGCATCTTTCTGAACAATAGGTAATGTTATAGTGAATGAAGATCCTTCGTTAATTTTTGAATCTACATTAATCTTACCATTGTGTGCTTCTACTATACCCTTAACTATACTTAGTCCGATACCAGTTCCAGGCTTGTTTTCTGATGCTTGATAGAATGGCTTGAAAATCTGTTTCATCTCTTCTGTTCTCATTCCTTGCCCATTATCTTTTACAGATATACTAAAAGTCTGACTGTTTGTATCAAATGAAACTATTACATTTATAGAATCTTTGGTATATTTATTAGCGTTTGTCATAAGATTGCTTATAACTTTTGTCAGAGCTTCTCTGTCTACATGTGCTGTAAAGTCTTGTTCTGGATATAATACATTTAATGCTACACCTTTCTGTTTTAAAGATGGGACAAAACGTTCACATACAGCTTTTACAAGATCTTTAATGTCTTGTGACTTGAAATGCATTTTCATTTCGTTCTGTTCAACTTTTCTGAAGTCCAACAGCTGATTGACAAGATAAAGCAGTCTTTGGCTATTTCTGTCTATTACCTCAAGGTCGTTTCTCAAGCCTTCTGGCAGATTACCTGTTTCGCTCATAACTTTTTCAAGCGGACCTATGATTAATGAAACAGGTGTTCTTATTTCATGTGCTATCATTGTAAAGAAGTTAATTTTAGCTTCTTGAACTTCTTTTTCCTTTGAGGCTGTAATGTTGGCAATAACAAGATTATGTTTTTTATTGTTTTTGGCTATGATGTATTTCATAATCAATCCCAAAATAGTCAGAATAAGTATGACATATAATATTTTGAAAGGTAATGTAAGATAGAATGGAGGATGAACAATAATTTTTATGCTTTTCCCTTCTTCGTTCCATATACCGTCATTATTGGAAGCTCTAACCTTGAATATATACTCTTTGGGAGGAAGATTAGTATATGTAGCTTTATTCTGGTTTCCTACATAGTTCCATTCTTTATCAAAGCCTTCTAACATATATGCATAATTGTTCTTTTCTGGTGTACAGAAACTTAATGCGGCAAACTGTATACTGAATACATTATCTTTATGTGAAAGATTGATTTCTTTAGCTTCATCTATAGAATATTTAAGTATACCATTTTCTCCAATACTCACAGGTTTATTGAATATTTCAAGTTTTGTAAATACCACATTCGGTTTTAGAGTATTCCTTTTTAGTTTGTATGGATAAAATGAATTAAAACCGTTTATGGTTCCCAGAAAAATTTCTCCACTTTTCGTTTTGATGCCTGAAGCAACTACAAAAGCTTCACTTTGTAATCCATCGCTTTTGGTAAAAACCTGTGTCTCTGATGTTAGTATGTTGTATCTTACTAATCCCTTTGCAGTAGCAATCCATAAAAAATCATCTGCTTCAATAATAGTGTTTATACAATCATTCTTTATTGGTAGGCTTATATGTCTGTATTCCCCATTTTCTTTGTTTAGCATAAACAGACCTTCGGATGTTGCAATCCATAAAGAGTCATTTTTATCTACACAAATATGGTTTATCATTTTTTTAGTATCAAATGTATACCATTTATTTTTCGATTTATTATATTTGATAACACCGCTTCCTTGAGTTGCAAACCATATATTGTTATTTTTGTCTTCTACTGTTTCTATAACCAGTGCATTAGTCTCTAACTTTGGTATAAACAAATTTCTACTTCTGTCAAACATGCAGATTCCGGTCATAGTACCAGCCCATATATTATTATTTTCATCTTTGTATAAAGAATAAATACTGCTGTCATATAAATTATTATTTGTTAAATTACTTATAGTCCAGTTCTTGGTATTAAGGATTTTAATTCCATCACTATAAGTTCCAATCCATAAATTCTCATTATCAATACAGAATGCATGGATATTCAGTTTTTCTAAAGATTGTCTGTTCTTAAAGTTGATGAATTTATCTTCTGACTGTGAATATAAACTAAGTCCTCCATCATCTGATCCAATCCATAGATTTCCAGAATCATCTTCAATGAAACGGCTGATAATTTTTCCGGTAAAGAATTCATTGTTTTGTCTTCCTTCATCGTAGCCTTTAAACTGGCTAGTGAATGGAGGAAGATAGTTTATTCCGTTGTAATAAGTTCCTATCCATATGCCACCTTCTTTATCTTTTGTGATTGGATAAATGAATCTGTCGGACAAACTGCCAACAGCACTATTGCTGCAATTCAAAGTATAATTACTGCCTGAGTCTGTATTAAAAATAGTAAGACCATTATCTGAACCAATGTAGATTGTATTAGTATCAGTTTGAGTTATTGAGTGTATGTGTATTATACCTTGTGAATCATTATTGGGCGAAAGAAAAGTTTCGGTTGTATGGTTAATAGTATTTACTTTTAATAACCCATCATTCCATGTGCCTATCCATATGTTCCCATTGGAATCTTCTAAAATAGCCATTGAATATATACCATGTTCATATCCTTCTATTTTGAAAACCTCAAATTTATTGGTAGTTTTGTTCAGTTTATATAAATTATCCATGCCTGTTGCCCATATATTATTGTTGCTATCCGTAAGCACTCTCAGCAATGGTAAATGAGTATCCGGAATTTGATATTGTATTGCTGTATTATTTGTTTCTGAATACATAAAAATTCCGTCTTTTCCTGTGGCAATCCATAGATTTCCGTTAATGTCTGAAGTGATATGATTGACGATTGGGGAGTATTTTTTATTGTCTTGAGTTATTAATTCAAGCTCTTTTGTCGTTTGGGTTGAGTTATTATATTCGTATATACCATATTCTGTACCTAATAGAATATGGTTCCCTTTTTCAAATATTGATGTTATAGTTTTCTTTCTTAGTATGGAGTCATTCTTTTCATACCCTAAGGTGATAAAGTCTGTGCCGTTGAATTTGCATAATCCCATATCTGTGCCAATCCAAATGTATCCTTTGGAATCTTGTATTATACTTGTTATGCAGTTGGATGGAATTCCTTCCTCAATACTATAGTGCCTGAATCTATAGTCGCTGATATCTGTAGCCTTTTCTGCATGTAAGATATTGTTAAATAATACCAGAAGTGTAATAATGTTTATAATTCTTTTCATAAATATTGGGTTTGCTGTTTTTTATTGCAAGATTAATCATTTTTGTTCATTTTGTATATAAAAATAGTACATAAATATGGAATAATAATCTATTACTGTCGATAAATATTTGAATATTAGGATATAATGAAAACCTTCATGTATTCTTCTTTGTATTATACTTTTATACTATTATAGAATCATTATATATGAGTGTTTGGGTGTATGCTAATTTTGCATTCGTAAAATAAGATATAATTGAGAATATAAAATGTTATTTAAAAATTGTACTTGTCATATAATTCTAATTTATAATATTAACAAATAAGGGTATTTAGAAATGAATAAGAAAATTAAATTGTTAACAGTTTCTTTAGCTTTGGGCTCAATGTTATACTCTTGTTATTCAGGTGGTAATGAATATGTCTGCCCTGATGCGCCTATAACAGAAGTTCCTTTTACAAAAGTACATCTGAATGATGTATTCTGGTCCCCAAGAATAGAGACTAACAGAACTGTTTCTATTCCATCTGCGTTCAAAGAGTGTGAAAAGAACGGGCGTTTTGATAATTTTGCCTTGGCTGCAGGATTAATTAAAGGAGAACACAAGGGAGATTTTTCATTTGATGACACAGACCCATACAAGGTTATCGAAGGTGCATCGTATTCTTTGGCGTATAAGTACGATGCTAAATTGGATCATTATCTTGATAGTGTAATAACTATTATAGCTGCTGCTCAGGAACCTGACGGTTATCTTACAACATGCGTAACCAATAAGTGTTACAGACTTTCAGGATGGTGGGGACGTTCAAAATGGGAGAAAATAAACAGTCATGAGTTGTATAACAGTGGACATTTATATGAAGCTGCTGTAGCTCACTACCGTGCTACAGGTAAAAGAACATTGCTTGATGTTGCAATAAAGAATGCCGATTTGGTTTGCAAGGTCTTTGGTCCTGATGAAGGCCAGAAACATGTGCCTTCAGGACATCCGATTATAGAAATGGCGTTGGCCAAGCTATATAAGGTAACCGGTGATGAGAAATATCTCAAAATGGCAAAGTATTTTATAGAGGAAACAGGACGTGGTACTGATGGACATAAGTTAAGTGAATATAGCCAGGATCATAAACCTATTTTACAGCAGGATGAGATAGTGGGACACGCAGTTAGAGCTGGGTATCTGTATTCTGGAGTAGCTGATATTGCTGCATTGACAAACGATTCGGCTTATTTTAATGCTCTTACCCGTTTATGGGAAAATCTTGCCGGTAGAAAACTTTATATTACAGGTGGAATGGGCTCTCGCGCTCAGGGTGAAGGCTTTGGTCCTGATTATGAACTGCAGAATCATACAGCATATTGTGAAACATGTGCTTCAATAGCCAATGTTTACTGGAATTATAGGATGTTTCTTGCTACAGGTAATTCCAAATATATAGATGTTTTGGAGAGGGCATTATATAATGGTGTCATTTCTGGAGTGTCTTTAAGTGGTGATAAGTTCTTTTACGATAATCCTCTTGAATCCATGGGAGAACATGAACGTCAGAGATGGTTCGGCTGTGCATGTTGTCCGGGAAATATTACACGCTTTATTGCTTCTGTTTCTGGTTATCAGTATGCAAAACAACAGAATGATATATTTGTAAACCTGTATATTCAAGGAAAATCAGAAATCAACACAGCTAACAATAAGATTGTACTTGAACAGACTACCGAATATCCATGGGATGGTAAAATACGTATAAATGTAGCACCGGAAATCGAAGGCGAATTTGCGCTTCGTTTACGCGTACCTTCATGGATAAAGAACAGACCTGTAGATACAGATCTTTATGCTTATACGGATGGGGAATCTAAAAAATATACAGTGACAGTAAATGGAAAGTCTGTTAAACCTTTAGTTTCAGATGGTTATGCTACTATATTGAGAAGTTGGAAAAACGGTGATGTAGTTGAACTGAACTTGCCGATGGATGTAAGAAGGATTAAGGCTAACGATAAAGTAAAGGAAGATATCGGATTATTAGCAATGGAACGTGGACCTATAGTATATTGTCTTGAAGGTAAAGATCAGCCTGATAGTACAGTATTCAACAAGTTTATCCCTGATGGAACCGTATTTTCATGTAAATATGATTCTTCACTCCTTAACGGGGTTATGGTTTTAAGTGGAAAAGCTAAAGAATTAAGTCGTGATGGAAGTATTAAGGATGTTCCTTTTATGGCTATACCATATTCTACATGGAATAATAGAGGTGCCGATCAGATGGAAGTATGGGTTGCTTCTTCTAAAGAGTATGCTACTCCTACACCTTTGCCTACTATTGCGTCTAAAGCCAAATCTTTTACAATTCAGGCAGCAATACAGAAAGATGCTCCAGAATCGGCTGCTGTAGAATCATGGGCGTGGGGAGTTAATGATCAATGGGAACCTAAGTCTTCTTCTGATACATCAAAACCTTATCATTACTGGTGGCTGAAAAATGGAACAGTAGAAACTCTGGCGTACGAATTCGATAAACCTTATACTGTCTCTAATGTTGAAGTATATTGGCTTGATTTCGATCATTATGATGGAAACTTCAGAGTTCCTGAAAGTTGGAAGTTGTATTATAAGGATGGTAAGCAATGGAAAGAAGTTGAGGCTCTTAATGAATATGGTGTACAGAAAGACTGCTACAATAAAGTAAACTTTAAGCCTGTCAAAACAACAGGACTTAAGATTGCGGCACAGCTTAAGAAAGATGCCTCTGGTGGTATTATTGAATGGAAAGTTGGTGAATAATAATATGATTGTTTGATAACAGATGTTATAAGCATGATTTATAAGGGTCTGCATATTTGCAGGCCCTTAAATTTATATCCGAGATATAAAATATTATAAAGCCTTTTTTTAAGCCTTTTTAATCAGATGCTATTTACTGGCAATTATTACTTGTAATAAGTATAGTTTATAATATAATAGAGTGTGTTAAAAAGTGATTAAAATAATGATGGTGAATGAAAAAATAGTCTAAAATAATAGTATAATAATTTAAATATTCTTATAATGCTCTGATTGTCAATAATTTAAATCTTTATTGTGTCATTTTGTGAATAGACGTTTTTTTTACACTAATAGACTTATTTGTTGTGTATAGAGACTGCATAAGCTTTACATTTGCAGTGTAAGATTTACAATCATAAATATCTTAAAAGCTAAATGTAGTAACAAAATTTAGTAATTAAGTCTATATGTTTATTAATCGAAATACTATAAATGAAAGATAACATAAAATGACGAATGAAAAATAAGTGAATGAAAAATATAAATTAACCCTTAATTAAAAGAAATATGGATACACATTCAGAACGCGCGTTATTCGGCAGATCATTTGTAAAGGTGGCTGCTTGCTCAGTTCTCGCTGCTTGCTGTCTTCCATTTACAGCTCATGCAAATGTAAATGAGTCAATGGTAACAGAAGTAGTACAGCAAACAAAACAAATTTCCGGTCAGATTGTAGACTCAAAAGGTGAATCTATTATTGGTGCCAATGTGATGGAAAAAGGTACAACCAATGGTACTATTACTGATTTTGACGGAAAATTCTCACTCTCTGTTTCTCCTAAAGGTACTTTGGTTATAAGTTATATTGGATATAAGACTATCGAACTTACAGCAGATCAGCTCAAAGCAAATATGACAATTACTTTGAAGGAAGATACAGAATTGATTGATGAGGTTGTAGTAATTGGTTATGGTACTCAAAGAAAAGGAGATGTTACCAGTGCTGTAGCTTCTGTAAAAGCAGAAGATTTTACTGTAGGTAAGATTTCTGATGCAGCTGAACTTATTAAAGGTAAAGTAGCCGGTTTGAGTATTACAAAATCATCTGGTGACCCTAATGCTACTTCAAGTATTATGCTTCGTGGTATTACAACTATTTCAGGTAGTGTTTCTCCTTTGATTTTGGTTGATGGTGTTGAAGGTTCGCTTACAACAGTAGCTCCTGAGAATATTGCTTCTATAGACGTTTTGAAAGATGCTTCTGCAGCTGCCATTTATGGTACACGTGGTGCTAATGGTGTTATTATCATTACTACTAAGACTGGTAAACGAGAATCACATGCAGAAGTTACATATAACGGATATGTATCTTTGTCAGATTGGTATAAAACAGCCGATTTCATGGATACTAATGATGTTATTTATGGTAGAACAAGTTATGATTATGAGGGGTATGATACTGATTGGCTTAAGGCTGTAACAAGAAAAGCAGGATTCCTTCACAACCATTCTTTGAGTCTTAATGGTGGTGGTAAGTCTACTACTTATTCTGCAAATGTTACTTACGCAAATGAAGAAGGTATTATGCGTAAGAGTGACAGAGAAAGTCTGAAAATGCAGATGGACTTGACTCAATATGCCTTGAATGATATTTTGAAGTTCAATGTTAATTTGTTGTATAGCAGAAATCAGAATACAAACAATGATAATGCATACGTTTACCGTCAGGCTTTGATTCATAACCCATCTTCTCCTATATATAATGAAGATGGAACATATTATGAAGAATTCAGCCGTTTCCAGTACTATAATCCAGTAGCGATTCAGAATGAACTTATAGGTGATTATCGCAGCCATTTTGCACAGATGACAGGTAACATTACTCTTGAACCAATCAAAGGATGGCAGACAAACTTGATGTTGTCTATGAAGGAAAGCACAGGAACAAGCCAAACTTACTACTCAAGTGATTATTACAGTCAGGTAACTGCCGGATGTAACGGATGGGCATCCAAATCTTCAGATAATAGTCGTTCTGATAACTTGGAATTAACATCAAAATATGATTTTACATTAGGAGATAGTCACAGAATATCAGCTTTGGTAGGTTATAGTTATTTATATAATGTCTATGATGGTTTCAGCGCTGGTAACGGTAATTTCCCTTCTGAGTTTTATCTTTATAATAATTTGGGACAAGGTACCTACCTTACAGATGATGACCATACAGCGAGCATGGGATCTTACAAGAACGATAATACTTTGATTGGTTTCTTCGGACGTGTAAGCTATGCATTTAGTGATCGCTATAACTTATTGGTAAGTGTTCGTCGTGAAGGTTCTTCTAAGTTTGGTGCAAATAATAAGTGGGGTACTTTCCCTTCTGCATCTTTAGGTTGGACAATCAGTAACGAAGAGTTTATGAAAGGTATCAAATGGTTAAGCAATTTGAAACTTCGTGCTGGTTATGGTGTTACTGGTGTTATTCCAGGATCATCTTACCTTTCCCTAAACATGTATACATACGACCCATATGGAAAACACTTCAGTCAGGATGGTGAATGGACTCCTTCTTTGAAGGTTTCGCAGAATCCTAATCCAAACTTGAGATGGGAAAAGACAAAGGAAATAAATATCGGTTTAGACTGGTCTGTACTTAATAACAGATTAAGTGGTACTGTTGATGTTTATTCTAAGAAGACAGTCGACTTGCTGTATGACTATGCTGTACCTGTTCCACCAAATATGTATGGATATACTAAGGCTAATGTAGGTCAGATGCGTAATCAGGGTATTGAAGTTATGATTAATGCAATACCAGTACAGACAAAAGATTTCGAATGGAACACTACATTGACTCTTTCTCATAACAGCAACAAACTTTTAAGCTTGTCAAATGATCTGTATGAGACAGATAACTTCCAGGAATTATGGGGGGGATTGAGTGACCCTATCAGTGTGCCAACTCACTGTATGGAGGTAGGTTCTCGCTTAGGAGATTTCTGGGGACTTAAGTCCGTTGGTGTAAGTAAGAATGGTGTTGTTTTGGTAGAAGTTTCTGACGGTAACGGTGGATGGACAGTTAAAGAATTTGATACAAAATATAATACTAAAGAAAATCGTCAGCGTTTAGGTAATGGCTTGCCTCAGATATATGCAGGTTGGAATCATACTTTCAAATATAAGAACTTTGACTTGAATTTACAGTTTACCGGACAGTTTGGCTATAAGATATTAAATGAACAGCGTTGTTTCTATGAAAACAATTCTATAGCATACAACAGATTGAAATCGGCAGCAAACTATTATGGAGCTATTGATGAATCTGGTACACCTGTCTTAGACCCTGAAACTGGAAAACAAATGCAGGTACAATTGTCTAATTCAATGATGCAGGGCTTCTGGAGTGACCACCTTGAAAATGGTGATTTTGTAAAACTATCAAGTGCAACCATAGGATATACATTCCCGTTAACAGCTTCTATGAAGAAGTATGTCAATAACTTGCGTTTTTATTTAAGTGGCCAGAACTTGTTCTGTATTACTGGATATTCAGGTCTAGACCCAGAAGTTTCGAATGCATTCCTGACTCCAGGTGTTGATAGCCGTGATAAATATCCTACAACTCGTTCGTTTACATTTGGTGTAAATATTAACTTTTAATTAGATTATTCTTTATGAAAACACTTAAAAATATATTTATGGGTCTGACTGCATGTTCGGCAGTTGCTTTCAGTTCATGTACAGATCTTACTGAGCATATTTATGATCAGTTGACAGATGAGACAGTTGATGTTACAGATGAACGTGATGTCAACTCTATGATGGGTGAGGCTTATGCGCAGCTTCGTTACCTTTACTGGGGATGGAATGGTTATTTCGACCTTATGGAAGAATGTTCAGATACATATATGACTCCAAAGCGTATAGGTGTAGGTTGGGGTGACTTGTATGTTTTAATGCATAAACATGAGTGGACTTCTTCTTTGGGACATATTGATCCATTGTGGTCGTATGCATATTCGGGTATCAGCTATGCAAACAAATGTTTGGATGTACTTCCCGAAACCGGAAATCCACAGGCGCAGATGCGTTTCTTAAGAGCTTTGAATTATTATATCCTGCTCGATGCATTCAGAAATGTTCCTCTTGAAACTACTCAGGATCTCGAAGAAGGATATTTGCCACAACAGTCTGATGCAGCTACTATTTTCCAGTTTTGTGTAGATGAATTGAATGCTATTAAGGATGAATTGGGTACAGATAAATATCATGGTTATCCTAACCGTTATGCCGCATGTATGACTCTTGCTAAATTATATTTGAATTATAATGCTTATTTCGGTACAGACAACAATGATTATTACGTTAAAGCATTGGAGGAAGTAAATGAGGTAATAAACGATGGAGGATATTCTCTTGCTCCTAATTATCTTGATAACTTCAAGGATGATATTTCAGGATCTCCAGAGGTTATTTTTGCAATTCCTCTTGATTCCAAGAATGCGGCACACAATTATTTGGTTAATAAGACATTGGTTGGTGCAGGAGCGGCAGCATACGGATATGACGGAGCTCCTTGGAATGGTAGTTGTGCGGTTCCTCAGTTCATAGAATCTTACGATGAGAACGATAAGCGTTTAGGATATACATGGACATGGGGTATACAGAAAAAGGCTGTTAAAAACTCTGATGGAACTTATACTCCTCAGGCTGGTGACCCTATAGAATTTGCATCAGACGACTGGTCTGGAACTGGATACCTGAATTATTCTTTGAATGTTCACTCTATTGATAACCCTGGTGCATATCAGCAGGAAGGTTACCGTTTTGTTAAGAGCGAAATTGTTCCTGAAGATAAAGGTACTTATGGTAATGATGTGGCTTTCTACCGTCTGGCTGATGCTATGTTCATCAAGGCAGAATGCTTGTTGCGCTTGGGTGGATATAATGGTGAAACAGAACAGGATGCAGCCGATTTGATTACTGAGGTTCGTCGCCGTTCATTTGACTCAGAGGCTGCTGCTACACGTACAGTTGCGCAGTTGAAAGGTGGAAGTGTATATGATTACGGACATCGTGAATACACTTGTGAAGGTTTTGCAAACTGGGATCCAAGTTCATTTGTAGCAACATACGAAGGTGGTGACGATATTATTCTTGGTGGATTACTTGATGATTTGGCTTGGGAGTTTGTTGGTGAGCATCATCGTCGTCAGGATTTGATTCGTTTTAAGATGACTGACGGAAGAAATGTCTTCAATGGAAAGTCATGGTTCTGTAAAGATGCTACAACAGAAACACATTGGGATTATTTCCCTATTCCTTACAGTGCTATGAAGGCAAATGTTTCATTCAAACAGAATGAAGGTTATAAAGATTAAGAATTCTAAATGAATAATTGTATGAAAAAGATATATTTTTACGGTTGTATGTTGGGAATGGCTCTTATGCCATTAATTACAAGTTGTGGAGATAATGAAAATGTAAGTGTTCCACACCAATTGACACAAGAAGAAATAGATGAGATTGCAAGACAAGATTCTATTCTTGAAGCCCAGAAAAATAAGATTAATGCCGATTTGATTCTTGAATATTCAGTAGATATAACAATTAGTGAGACTGCATATACTGGAGCTAATGTTCAGGTAGAAATGGATAAAATTTCAGAATTGTTTGGTATATCTACAGATGATGTTTTAGCTGGTATTGCCGGAGAAACTGGCGCTCCTGATATAAAAGGATTTGCCATTGAAGGTACAACTCATGCAGATAATGGAACAGCATCAAACTCAAATTCAACCTGGGGACATTGGTGGAATGCTGATGGTGATGTTACTGCGTGGGGAGATAATGCAAGAGTTTGTGCTGAATTCGACTATGAAACAGGACAGTTTGTTGTAAGTCAAATGCCAGGAACTTTGGTCGATGGTCAGACTATTAAGATTATTGAAGGATTAAAGTATCTCGATAACAGAGTGGCTGTAGTTATTACAATAAATGCTAAAGGTCTTCAAGAGGTAACTGCAGATGTAGTAAACACTCAGGTTATTGATGTAGATATTACTCCTGCAAGTGATTATAGTTCAGTTCCTGTTGAATTCGATCTCGATAAGACTTTGGCAGATCTTGGTGTTTCTTCTATGGATGAGGTTAAGTTCGTTGGAGTAAAGGAAGACGGAAGTTATGCTCAGGAATATACTACAACAAATGGATTCTGGTACGACTTGAATGGTTTTGCCGCTTCTTATAGTGATGATTCACGTGTATTTACAGCTTATGGTGAAGAAGGAACAGAATATGCTGAAAACTGCATAGGTTTAGGCCAGTATCCTAATAAACTTGTTGCTGGCGATGCTTTGACTGTTAAATATGGTATTTTGGCAAATAATAAGATTGAAATGCTTGAACTTCATATTAACGTTAAACCTTACGAAGATCCTGAAACAGCTCCAGCAGGTGATCCTACTTCTGTAGAGAAAGATATAACAGTGGAAAAGGCATACGATAATGCTTTCACAGCTGAGGAAATAGATGTTAAGGATATTCTTCGTGATGCATTTAAGATGACTACTTATCAGATTCATCAGGCAAGAGTAAGCGGTGATTTGAAGATGTATATTCAGGAAGTTTCTTCTGAAGATCCGGAATATACTGCAACAGCTCCGGGATATTGGATTGATGCGGAAGGTGCTTCTGCTAAATATGCAGATGGTATTGTGTTTGCAGAATTATCTACTAATGAAACTACACTTTCATTGAAGTGTGGTAATCATCCTGATAATTGTAGCCCTAACGGAACAACTGTTACTGCAAAAATTATATTTACTTGTAACGGTGGTCAGGTTACTTTAAATGTAACATATAATATTACTGCTGCAGCAGAATAAGTAATAAATTATTTTACATAGTATAAGGATGCCTGGCAAAGGCATCCTTATCTTTTTTTAATCAATGATTCTATGAAATATACAGGTTTTATTTTAAGAAATGCTTTCGCATTATTTACTATTACTTCAGCGCCAGTTTTTCTGCCTTCGTGTTCCGATGAGAATACTATAGAACAGGAAACTTTGATTATTGCTGAAGATCAGATGAATATATCTTTACTTCCAGAAGATACATCTGCTACTGTAAAATTTACAGCAACTACATCATGGAGTGCTTCGATAAAGGATAGCGAATCTAATGACTGGATTTCTTTGGCTGAAAATAAAGGTGTAGGGGGAATAATAAAACTTAATATTATACTTACTGAGAATAATGGTACAGACAGAACAGCAACCATATTGATAGTATGTGGCAATACAACAAAGGAAATCACTGTTACCCAGGCTGGCTCTAATGTTCAGATTATGGATGAGTCTGATGTTGAAGACCTCGAAATGTATTATAAGCCTAAAGAGTTTTCTGATATAGATATGTTTAGAAGTGATTCTAAATGGTCGTGGTTCAGATCGGCTCAGAGTGAACATTTCTTTGTATTTTGGGAACCTCAATTTGGCGATGATCCCAATTCTGAGACTTTGGATGCGGCAATGCGTGTTGATATTGATGATTTGTTGAAGAAAGCAGAACAGTTTTATAAAACTAATGTCGAGGTTTTGAAGTTTGCTGAACTTGGACAGGGCAAGTCGTATCTTGATAAATATAAGATGCAGATTTATTTGATTTATCAGACTGAATGGCTGGCTACTGGTTCTGGATATGATGATACAATTGGCGCATTATGGGTTAATCCAAGCACCTGTAAGCCGGTTGGTTCTACCATCGCTCATGAAATAGGACACAGTTTCCAATATCAGGTTTATTGTGATAAGTTGTACCAGGGAATGGAAAATGACTTTCACACAGGTTTCAGATATGGCTATGAGGGAAGTAATGGTGGAAATGGATTTTGGGAACAGTGTGCCCAGTGGCAATCATTCCAGGACTATCCGGAAGAAGCGTTTACTTCATATTATTTTGGTGAGTGGACAAAACATAATCATAGACATTTCTGCCATGAATGGATGCGATATGCAAGCTACTGGTTGCAATATTACTGGACAGAAAAGCATGGTATTGAGACTGTCGCAAGAATTTGGCAGGAATCAGAATATCCGGAAGATCCTATTATGACATACACCCGATTGTATTGTGCAAATAATTGGGAACAGATGAAAACAGAATTATATGACTATGCAGCCAGAATGGCAACATTTGATTTACCTGTTTTCAAACAGTATGCAGATAGATATCAGGGAGTTTATAATACAACATTATATTCTGTTGATGAAGGTTATTATCAGGTGTCATACGCTAATTGTCCCGGTTCAACTGGATTTAATGTCATAAGTCTTAATGTTCCTGATGGTGGTACAGAAATTTCAGCTTATTTTGAGGGACTGGCTCCTGGATCTTCTCTCGCTGATGGTGACCCCGGTAATTATATGGAATCAGAGGCAATAAAAGGTTCTGTCAGTAAGTATAATAATGTTAATCCCGATAATGTGGGTTGGAGATATGGATTTGTGGCTTTGCAGAATGATGGAACTCGTGTTTATGGTGATATGAACTCAGAAACATCAAAAGAAGCTAAGTTTGTAGTTCCTGCAAATACTTCATCTTTATACTTCATAGTTCTTGGAGCTCCAAAGGAATATAACAGCATTCCATGGGATGAAAAGGAATTGCTTGACGAACAGTGCCCATATAAGGTTAAATTCTCAGGAACTGATTTGAAAGGCAATGTGGTTCTTGATCCTGATTCAAAACCACAAGATGTTACTGTTTCGTTTGATGTTGCATTCCCGGCAAGTCAAGACAGCTATGATGGTACAAGTATAGTTCTTGATACAGAAAATGGATTGGAAGATATTGCTAAAGCATTTGTTTTACAACCATCGGCTATATCTGGAAAGATGCTTGCAGTTAAGGAGGAACCGGCTGAAGGATATGTAGCTTTTGCTGCTGTTAAGACTGATGGAAGTCTTGATTATAATACAACAGCTAATGGTTATGGTTTCTGGTTTGACGGAAGTGGTAATACTATTGCATGGGGACAGGATAATGACAGTAAATTGTATGTTGAGTATGACAATTATTCATTTAGTTTTACTATTGGCCAGTACCCTGGTAAATGTAAGGCAGGTGATAAGTATAAGGTAAAAGAAGCTTTTGTTTATACTAAAGACAGTAAGCAGTATGTAGCTACTATTGTGTTTAATATTACCATAGAATAGAAATGAAATAAAAATATATATGAAGAAATTTGCTCTTTTATATTTAATGGGGGCGGCAGTGTCAACTGCCGCCTTTAGTCAGTCAGTATGCCCCAAAGACCTGTGTTCCAATATTAAAGGTAAGGAAATATATATTCCCAAGGATCTTCAGAAAATGAATCTTGATGACCCTGATTCCCAATGGAGCTATCACAGACTGATGTGTACAGACAATACTGCTATTTTCTGGGAAAAGGGATTCGGTAAGGATGTCACAAATCCTCCTCAACTTGAAGGAAAGGATATGAAGGTAGACATTAATCGTCTTGCAGATAAACTGGAACAGTTTTATACATTCTATAGAGATACTCTCCAGTTTACCAAACCTGGATCTAAAAGTGATAAGTATAGAATGATGGTTATGCTTAATTATTCTCTTGAAGGTACAGCATACGGTGGCGATTATGACGGACAGATTGGTGCTCTTTGGGCTGCTCCAAATCGTTTGCAGGATGAAAAACTTAATTGTGTGGCTCATGAGTTGGGACACAGTTTTCAGTCGCAGATTACTTGTGATGGAGCAGGCGAGGCTTGGGGTGGATGCGGATTCTTTGAAATGACTTCTCAGTGGATGCTTTGGCAGGTAAATCCCGACTGGCAGAGTGATGAGCAATATCATTTGGATGCTTTTATGGAGAATACTCATAAGGCTTATCTGCATCTTGAAAATATTTACCGCTCTCCTTATATCCTCGAGTACTGGGGACTTAAACATGGACGTACTATAATCGGAGAACTGTTCAGACAGGGAAAGAGGGGAGAAGATCCTGTCATGACATATAAACGTGTTACTAATCTTACTCAGAAAGAGTTCTGTGACGAAATGTTTGATGCTTCACGCCATCTTATTAACTGGGATTTCGACAGAGTTTGGAAGAATACTCGTAAATTCGCAAATAAATATAGTTGTAAGTTGGATCTCCTTGACAACGGATGGTATCAGATTCCTGCGGAAAAATGTCCAGAAAACTATGGCTTCAATGCAATACCTCTACAGATTGTTGCTCCGGGAGAAGAGGTAGAGTTGATGTTTGAGGGGCTTAAGGGAAAGGTCGACGGATATTATTCTGTCCATCCAGATAAAGCCGGATGGAGATATGGATTTGTTGCCGTTGGTGAGGATGGCAAAAGCTTCTATGGTGATATTTGTTCTGATGATAAAGGCAAGGTTAAATTCAGTATACCTAAGAATAAGAAGATTTCTTATTTATGGCTTGTTGTAATGGGAGCACCGGCAGAACACTGGATGAATCCGTCACCAAGATCGGGTGAGAAATATGCTCAATGGCCTTATAAAGTTAAGTTTATAGGAACAAAACCTATTTTTGAGTGATATAAGTGATATAATTGTTTCAACAGACTTATCTTTGTAACAGAATTATTGAAAGATAGATTTTCTTTTGTGAAAACTGAAAATGAAAAACATGATATATACTAAGATCTAAATTAAATTTTTTTATGTTTACTAGAGAGACATACATTCAGCGTCGCAGTACACTTAAGAAATCCTTTGGTACTGGATTACTCGTTTTCCTGGGTAATGATGAGTGTGGTATGAATTATAGAGATAATACTTATCATTTCAGACAGGACTCAACTTTTCTTTATTTTTTCGGATTGTCGTTTTCCGGCTTGTGTGCTGTAATCGACATAGATGAGGACAGGGAGATTATCTTTGGTGATGAACTTACCATTGACGATATTGTGTGGATGGGTACACAGCCGAGTCTTAGGGAAAAGGCTTCGATGATTGGTATTTCCGAGACACGTCCTTTGTCGTCTTTTGCATCTTATATAGAAGGTGCATTGAAAAAGTCGCAGAAGGTGCATTATCTTCCTGCATACAGGCCTGAGCATGAAATTAAGCTTTCTGCTGCATTTGGTTGCAGGATACATGAACTTCATCCGTCGGAGGATTTTATTAAGGCTATTGTTAACATGCGTAATTATAAGTCAGCCGAGGAAATCTGTGAAATAGAGCGTGCCTGTGATGTTACAGCCGATATGCATATTGCTGCATATAAGGCTCTCCGTGTAGGTATGAAGGAATATGAAATTGCCGCTATCGTACAGGCTGTTGCAAAATCAAATGCTTGTGAGTTGTCTTTTCCTACTATTGCTACAGTATGCGGACAGACATTGCATAACCATTATCACGGACATGAGGTAAAGGATGGTGATATGCTTTTGCTCGATGCAGGTGCAGAGACTGCAATGGGATATGCGGGCGATATGTCGTCTACTATTTGTGCAGGAAAGCATTTTACTAAGCGTCAGAAGGATATTTATGATATTCAGGTTGCTTCTCACACAGCGGCAGTCAATGCTCTGAAACCTGGCGTACCTTTTGAAGATGTGTATGATTTGTCTTGTAAGGTGATATGTGAAGGATTGAAGGATCTGGGTATTATGAAAGGCAATTCCGATGATGCTGTAAAAGCTGGTGCCCATGCAATGTTTTTCCCTTGCGGACTTGGCCATATGATGGGACTCGATGTTCATGATATGGAAAATCTTGGTGAAGTATGGGTAGGATATAACGGACGACAGAAAAGTACTCAGTTCGGTAGAAAATCATTGCGTCTGGCACGACCTCTTGAACCAGGATTCGTACTTACTATTGAGCCCGGTATCTACTTTATTCCTGAGTTGATTGATTTGTGGAAATCTGAGAATAAGTTTACCGATTTTATCAATTATGACAAACTTGAGTCTTACAGAGATTTTACAGGTTTGCGTAATGAAGAAGATTATCTTATTACAGAAGATGGTGCACGCCGACTTGGTAAGAAGATTCCTTTAACAACCGAAGAAGTGGAGGAGCTCCGATGAAAACAGAAAATAAGGCTATTGTTTACGCATTTCTGGCAGTACTCAGCTGGTCGACAGTTGCTACAGCTTTTAAGGTCGCTCTTACTTACCTATCTCATTTCGAGATGTTGCTTGTGGCCTGTTTCACTTCATTGCTTATTTTTACTTTGCTTATAACTTTTCAGCGAAAGTGGCGACTGGTTGCCTCTCTTACCAACCGCCAGTGGGCTTATTTTGCAGGTATAGGTCTGCTGAATCCGGTAGCATATTATCTTGTGTTGTTTAAGGCATACGATTTGCTTCCTGCTCAGGTTGCCCAACCTATAAATTATGCCTGGCCTATAGTCTTGCTGATTATGCTTGCGCTTTTTGCCGGTCAGCCTATTCCGAAGAAGAAATATATAGGTATGTTTCTTTCTCTTGCTGGTGTTGCTCTAATATCATTGGGTGGAGGTGGAACCGGAGATATGTCGCTGTCTGTATCAGGATTGCTTTTGGCAGCTTTGAGTGCTGTACTGTGGGCTACATACTGGATGGTTAATAACTTGAAGAAAGAACAGGCCGATGGTAGTGTTGTTTTGTTTGTTACATTTCTTTTCGGTTCACTGTATTTGTTGGCCGGTGCGTTTTTTGTAGGTGCAGACCTGAATACATTACCTGGAGTTTTATCCGGTATGTATGTTGGAGCTTTCGAAATGGGTATACCGTTTATTTTTTTCGGACTTGCCATGCGTAAGACCAATAATCCTGCTTTGATCAATCAGATTTGTTATTTGTCTCCTTTTATGTCGCTGTTCTTTATATCAGTGGTACTCGGTGAACAGATTGTGATTACTACTTATGTAGGATTGATACTTATTGTATTGGGTATTGTGTATAACCAATACTTCGTAAAGAAATAAAATGATAATTGATATCTATGCCGGTTAAGACGGATTTTATATATGTGAGATGAAAAAATAATCCAATATAATGTAACAATCGTCTATATTAATTACATATTTATTGTATCACGGTACGGCTTAGGATAATCGTCGTATTGTTTAAGACTTCTATTGTATTTCGATAGAAGTCTTTTTTTTAACTTTGCATACGTTGAAATACAGCATTGGGATAATTCTTATGCAATATGGTGATAAAATAAGTAATAATGTTGCATAATTATAGTTGCCTATAGTTGTAGATTATGATTATATTGAATGACGAATAATAACCTTTAATATTTATAGAAATGAAAAAGACGTTATTTTTTACAGCTCTTGTATCTTTGTGTGGATATGTCCCATCGTTGGCCAGGGACTATAATCTTTATTCTCCAGATAAGCAGATAAAAGTAGTTGTTTCTGCAGAAGATAAGAATCTTTCTTATTCTGTATATTTCGATGACTCTCTCTTAATGAATAATAATAACATAGGTTTAGTTGGTAAAGATAACTCCTTGTTTCTTGAGAATGGTGTTAAGGTCAGTTCAAGCAAGACAAGGAAAATTGATGAGGTAATAGATTCCCCTTTTTATCGCTTCAAGTCGTTTCGTGCTTCATGCAATGAAATGAACTTGAAGTTGAAGGGCGGATGGGGAGTTATTTTCCGTGCTTATGATGATGGTGTGGCTTATCGTTTCTATACCGACAAGAAGGGTGAGGTTGTTATAGAGAATGAAGTTGCGGAGTTTAATTTCACTTCCGATTATGTAGCTTATTTGCCATATACTACCAATGAGAAAAATCCGGTAGCGATGGCTTATCAGAATATTTATGATGTAAAACCTTTGTCGCAGGCAAAGAAACAGTTGGCTTTCCTTCCTGTAACAGTCGACTGCGGATGTGCCAAGGTTACTGTACTTGAGTCCGACCTTGAATCTTATCCGGGCATGTTTGTGGTTCCTGAAGGAACTTCTCTTAATGGCTTTTTTGCCAAATATCCGAGCAAGACAGATTTTTATCCGTGGAGAAAACAGGAGTATGTAACCGAAACTACCGACTTTATCGCTAAGGTTGACGGTGTCCGTGAGTATCCGTGGAGGATTATGGCAATAACAGAGAATGATGTTGAGATGCCTGTTAATAATCTTGTTTATGCTCTTGCTTCAGAAAACAGAATAGGGGATTATTCGTGGGTTAAACCTGGTAAGGTGGCATGGGACTGGTGGAATGACTGGAATCTGAAGGGCGTTCCGTTTAAGGCTGGTATCAATATGGATACATACAAGTATTATATCGATTTTGCATCGGCAAACAATATTGAGTATGTGGTTCTTGATGAGGGATGGTATGAACCTAAAAGCGGTGATATGCTTACTGTGATTCCTGAACTGAATTTGCCTGAACTTGTTTCGTATGCCAAGTCTAAGGGAGTGGATATTGTACTTTGGACTGTATTTAATGTACTCGATTCGCAACTTGAGGAAGCTTGCAGAAAATATTCTGAAATGGGAGTGAAAGGGTTTAAAGTTGACTTCCTCGACCGTGACGACCAGACAGCTGTAGAAATGACTTACCGTATAGCCGAAATGGCTGCCAAGTATCATCTGGTTCTTGATTATCATGGTATATATAAGCCGACCGGATTGAACAGAACTTATCCTAATGTTATAAACTATGAGAGTGTATTTGGTATGGAAGAGGCTAAGTGGAGTAAAGTCGACAAGAATATGCCTTTGTATGACGTAACCTTCCCTTATATAAGAATGATGGCCGGTTATGTAGATTATACTCCTGGTGCTATGAAGAATCTTACAAAGAAAGATTTCCAGCCTATGTATTCTTCTCCGGCAAGTATGGGTACACGTTGTCATCAGCTTGCTGCCTATATAGTTCACGATTCTCCTTTTACTATGCTTTGTGACGCGCCTACAAATTATAAGAACGAACAGGAATGTGTTGATTTCATAAGTTCTGTGCCGGTTGAGGTTGATTCTACTTTTATTCAGTCGGGTAAGTTGGGCGAGTATATTGTCAGTGTAAGAAAGAACAGCGACTGTTGGTTTGTTGGAGGTATGACCAATTGGGATGAACGTGATATTACTGTTGATTTCTCTTTCCTTCCTCAAGGTAAAGAATTTACATGTACAGTTTTCAAGGATGGAGTTAATGCCAACCGTAATGCAGAAGACTATAAGAAAGAAGTATTGAAGGTGACATCTTCTACTAAGTTGGATATCCATATGGCTTCTGGCGGCGGATTTGCTATGAAACTTGAATTATAATTAGAATGAATTTGTTAAACAAGAAATGTGATATGTGGAAATTTTTGTATGGTTGCCTCTTGGCTGGAATGGCTTTAAATGCAAATGCTGAGGAAGTGAAGTGGAACACTCCCGGAGCAGGTAATCCTTTTATTCCCGGATATTTTGCAGATCCTACAGTAAAGAAGTTTGGCGATACTTATTATGTTTATGCTACTACAGATGGTAGTGGTGCTGGTTTCGGCCCTTCGCAGGTCTGGTGCAGCAAGGATTTTGAGAACTGGACCATTATGCCGATGAACTGGCCGGACAGTCACTGGATTTGGGCTCCCGATGTTATGCAGCATACTGATGGTACTTACCGTATGTTTTATTGTCAGCCTTGTAATATTTACGAGGGAGTAGCCGAAACGCCTCGTGGACCTTGGAAGAATGTTTTGGGCGAAAGTGAAGCAGTTCTCGTGCCCGACAGGTTTGTGAAGAATGCTATAACCCTCGACGGACAGACTTTTGTTGATGACGATGGTTCTGTTTATCTGTATTGGGGTACATGGGGTATATATAAAGGATTTGGTTGTGGTGCCGGTAAGATGACTCCCGATATGAAGGGCTTTACAGAAACACGTCTTATTCCTAACACAGAGGTTAAGGATTTCTTTGAGGCTCCTTTTGTAATGAAGAAGGATGGGGTGTATTTCTTTATGTATTCTTCCGAATCTTGCCATGACAGTACTTACCATGTTCAGTATGCAACAAGTACTGAAGGACCGCTCGGTCCTTATACTTATAAAGGTACTATCCTTAAGACTTCAAAAGACGGAACAGTTCATGGTCCGGGACATCATAGCATCCTTAAGGAGGGTAATGATTATTATATAGTATATCACCGACATGATAATCCGCATTCCAACAGAGGTTTTCACCGTCAGTTGTGTATCGATAAGCTGGAATTCAACTCCGATGGTACTATTACTCCAATAGAGGGTAGTCATAGTGGTGTAAAGGCTTTTGCGCCAAGTGTTCTTAAATCAGAGAATCTTGCCTATCGCAAACCTGTTAAAGTTTCTTCTTATTATGATGATAACTTTTTGCCGGAGTATGCGGTCGACAATAATAACGGTACTCTCTGGCGACCACGGACAATGGGACAGGAGTGGATTGAGATTGATCTTGAAAAGATTCAGAATATACGTACTGTATGGACTCAGTTTGAGTATGGAACATCTTATTATCAGTATGTGATTGAAACATCAGCAGATGGTAAGAACTGGGAGATTTTTGCAGATAAAAGAAATAATTATCTTGCAGGTAGTCCGATGGTTGACTTTGGTGATGTGAAGGCCAGATATGTGCGTCTCACTACTACCGGTACTCAGAAAAATGGCTTTGCCGGTGCCTTATGGAATATTAAGGTTTTTGGTGAATATGAAACTGCTTCTCCTCAACTGTGGGTTGGTTTGTCGGGAGCTGATTGGAACGGTACAGAATGGGCCAATAACGGTGGTATGCTTGGAGGCAGCTTTAAAATCAAGTCGGGAAGGGTGTCTTGCCGACGTATCGACGGTCAGGATGCTCTGGTTCTTGCTCCGGGTACAGAACTTGAACTGGTTTCTCCGGTTGTTTATCCTGATACAGAACATACAGTTTCGGTGTGGACTTATGTAAATGGTGAGTGGAAATCTGTAAATGCCGATAAGTTTGTTGGTAAAGGCAAGATTTCTGTCAAGTCGGGTATAGAGGAGATGGTTATAACCAACTTCAGGTATTATAATTGGAAGCTCGAAGATGTTGAAAAAGAATATGACTCTAAAGTGGGACTTACACGCATAAATGCATCCGACCGTATAAAGAAAGGTTTGCTTGTATCGGTCGATGCAAATGATTTTGCCGCAGGTGATACTGTAGCTTATATCCCAAACAGAGGTATTGTGGAAGGTTATTTCGAGACTCAGAACGAGCCGGTAATTGTTGAGAATATACAAGGTAAGATGGCTTTGCGTTTCGACTCATGCCAGTATTTCCGTTCAAGTTTCACTCTTCCTGCTACATTGAGAGACAATGCTCCATATACACTTGAGGCTTGGGTGATGAATCCTGAAATGAGTGTGAACGAATGTGTTGCCGATTTTACAAGTTCTCATGATGAAATGGAGAAAATCATGCTTGTAAACGGAACAGAACCTCGTTGTGGAATAATCAACCATTATGGATGGTACGAGGATGCCGGATATAAGGATGCAAAAACATTAGAGAACAAATGGCAGCATATTTATATCGTTTTCGACGGACGTATCGAGAATGTGTACATCAACGGGCAACTTATCAGTTCGAAAGATATACAACTGTTGATAAAGCCTGTACAGTATGTAACCCTTGGACGTAATGCCGAGAATGAGTGGCCTTTCAGCGGATATATTCATTCCCTTAAGATATGGGATGAAGCAATTCCTTTTAAGAATGAACAAAGTAATAACAATTAAATAATAGAACCATGAAAAAACTAGTGATTTCGGCTTTGCTCTTTTCTATGATAGGGGGTGGAGCTTATGCACAGAAGGAATCTAAGGCTCACGGATATCCTATCGATCCTGTACCTTTCACTTCTGTTAAGGTAACAGACTCTTTCTGGGGTCAGCGTTTGAAAGCGAGTCGTGAGGTAACTATTCCTTTGGCATTCAGCAAGTGTGAGGAAACAGGAAGATATAAAAACTTCGAAATGGCCGCTCATCCGAGTGATGATAATAAGGTTACAGGTTATTCTTTCGATGATACCGATGTTTATAAGACTATTGAAGGAGCAAGTTATCTGTTGCAGACATATCCTGATAAGAAACTTAAGAAGTATATCGATAGTGTATTGGTTATAGTTGCTGCCGCTCAGGAACCCGACGGTTATCTTTATACATCTCGTACCATGAATCCTAAGCATCCGCATGAGTGGGCAGGTAGCAAAAGATGGGAAAAGGTGGAAGACTTGAGCCATGAGTTCTATAATCTTGGTCACATGGTAGAAGGTGCTATTGCACACTATCAGGCTACTGGCCAGCGTAACTTCCTTGATATTGCTATACGTTATGCCGACTGTGTATGTCGTGAGATAGGCGATGGTCCCGACCAGCAGGTAAGAGTTCCTGGACATCAGATTGCTGAAATGGCTCTTGCGAAACTTTATCTTGTTACAGGTGAACAGAAATATCTCGACCAGGCTAAGTTCTTCCTCGACAAGCGTGGATATACTTCACGCCGTGATGAATACAGTCAGGCTCATAAACCTGTAATCGAACAAGATGAGGCTGTGGGACATGCAGTGCGTGCTGCCTATATGTATTCTGGTATGGCTGATGTGGCTGCTCTTACAGGTGATACTGCATATATTCATGCAATAGACCGTATTTGGGATAATATAGTTAGCAAGAAGTTGTATATCACAGGTGGTATCGGTGCTACAAATCAGGGTGAGGCTTTCGGAAAGAACTATGAACTTCCTAATATGTCGGCTTATTGTGAGACTTGTGCTGCCATTGGTAACGTATATATGAACTACCGTCTGTTCCTTTTGCATGGTGAGTCTAAGTATTATGATGTATTGGAACGTACTTTATATAACGGACTTATTTCGGGTGTATCACTCGATGGTGGTGGTTTCTTCTATCCTAATCCATTGGAATCTATGGGACAGCATCAGCGCCAGCCTTGGTTCGGATGTGCTTGCTGCCCTTCTAATATTTGTCGTTTCATTCCATCTTTGCCTGGATATGTATATGCAGTTAAGGACCGTGATGTGTTTGTAAACCTGTTTGTTGCCAATGACGCTACACTTAAGGTCGATGGTAAGAAGGTTGTACTTAAACAGTCTACTTCGTATCCATGGGACGGTGATATCAATATCCGTGTAGACCGTAACTCAGCAGGACAGTTTGCAATGAAAATACGTATCCCGGGTTGGGTTCGTAATAAGGTTGTTCCAAGCGACCTGTACAACTACTCAGACGGCAAGCGTTTGCAGTATAGTGTTAAAGTCAACGGTGAGGTAGTTGAGTCTGAACTTGTAAACGGATACTTTACAATAGACCGCAAATGGAAGAAAGGTGATGAAGTTTCTGTACATTTCGATATGGAAGTCCGTACTGTAAAGGCAAATGCTAAGGTAGAAGCCGACAGAGGACGTATATCTGTTGAGCGTGGTCCTATTGTTTACTGTGCAGAATGGCCAGATAATAATTTCGATGTACTTAACGTACTTATGAACCGTGAACCTGAATTTGAAGTTGTCAGCAAACCAGAACTGCTTTGTGGTATCAATCAGATCAAGACTCAGGCACAGACTCTTGAATATGATGAATCAGGCCGTCTTGTTACAAAAGACCAGACTCTGACACTTATTCCTTACTATGCATGGGCTCACCGCGGACAGGGAAATATGGCTGTATGGTTGCCTCAGGAAGTTTATGCTACTCGTCCTGCAGCTATTCCTACATTAGCTTCAAAGAGTAAGATTGATGCTTCTCATAAGGTAACATCTTTGTCGGCTATTACCGACGGACTTCTTCCAAAAGATGAAAACGACCGTACAGTTCCTTATTATCACTGGTGGCCTAAGGAAGGTACTACTGAATGGATTTCATACGAATTCCCTGAAGCCATGACTGTAAGTACTTCTACTGTTTACTGGTATGATGATGGCCCATGGGGAGGTTGCCGCGTTCCTAAGTCATGGAAACTGTACTATAAGGATAATTCCGGAAACTGGGTTGAAGTTCAGAACCCTGACCAGTATACTACCAAGAAGGGAAATCCTAACACTGTTTATTTCGACCCTGTAAAGACTACAGCCATCAAGATGGAAGTTGTACTTCAGGAAAAGGTAGCTTCCGGAGTATTTGAGTGGGAGGTTAAATAATCAGTTATATATAGAGTAAATTAGTAATTTAGGTAACATTTATTGTTTGCTTACCCCCGGTTGCATTTATGTATTCACAGTACATTTATGTTCTCGGGGGTATTGGCGTGTATCACAACATTATGTGGTGTGTATGTCTAAAGAATTATATCACAACATAATATAGTATAAATCTCTAAATCTGTAATATTTTATGAACAACTATTTTAAATCGGGTATTCTTCTGTTGGGGCTGACATGCTCTTTTTCTGCTGAAGCTTTGGCACAAGGCACAGTAGAGGATTATAATCGTGCCTATAGTTTGCGTCAGAAATACAGTCCAAGGAATGTTCTGTATAGTGATGTAGTACCTCACTGGATAAATAAGAGTGATGCTTTCTGGTATATACGCAATACAGAAAAAGGCAAGGAGTATGTTAAGGTTGATGCTTCGGAGTCAAAACGCACTCCATTGTTTAATCATGAGAAACTGGCTTCTGCACTTTCGGAGTTGTCGGGCAAAACTGTGGGGGCATACGCATTGTCGGTCGACCGTGTAAGCTTTAATGAGGCTCAGGATACTATGCGTTTTATTTTCGATGGTAAGCACTGGGCCTATAGCCTGAAGAAAAACCGTCTTGTATCCGAAGGAAATGTCCGTCCTCGTGGTCCTCAGCCTCACTGGATGGTTGTTGATGACGAAAAGAAAGGCTCTCCGGTGACCTCACCCGACGGCAAGTATGTGGCTTTTATAAAGAATGATAATGTATATGTACGTGAGATATCTACCGGAAAGGAAAAACAATTGAGTATCGACGGTACATTGAGCAATTATTATTCTTCGTATATACAGTGGTCGCCCGATTCAAAGTCGGTTGTTTCGTGCCGTATACGTCCTGTTGAGAAGCGTTATGTTTATTATGTTGAATCATCTCCAGCCGATCAGCTTCAGCCTAAGTTGCACAAACAGGAATATGCAAAACCTGGCGATGAGTTAAGATTCAAGGTCCCTTGTATTTTTAATGTTGAAACAGGAAAGGCATTGATTCCTTCTACCGAGCTGTTCAGTCATCAGTATGATTTGCTTGGTCCTTCATGGAATGCCGACAGTAAGGCTGTAACATTCGAATATAATGAGCGTGGACATAAGGTATATAGAGTTCTTGAGATGTCGGCAACAGATGGCAGTGTCCGTACCTTAGTAGAAGAAAAAGAGGAGAAATATGTAAATTATCCGCGTATTTACCGTAACTATCTGAGCGACGGAAAGAGAATTATCTGGTCGAGTGAGAGAGATAATTATAACCATCTTTACATGTACGACCGTGCTACAGGAAAACCTACTCATCAGATAACAAAGGGTGAGTGGTATGTTCGTGGGGTACAGTATGTTGACGAACAGAATGAGGTTATTTATTTTTCTGCCAATGGCATGAATAAGAATGAAGACCCATATCTCATACATTATTACAAGATAAATTTCGATGGTACAGGCATGGTAGAGCTTACTCCTGAAGAAGGTATGCACAACTGCTGGTATTCTGCCGACCATAAGTATCTTGTAGATGTATACAGTAAGGTTGACCAGGCTCCTGTGGCTGTTCTCCGTGACGCAAGCAACGGTAAGATTTGCATGAATCTTGAAAAGGCTGATATATCTGCTTTGGTAGAAAACGGATGGAAAGCACCGGAAGTATTCTCTGCTAAGGGACGTGACGGAAAGACTGATATCTGGGGATTGATTTACCGTCCTTCTAACTTCGACCCTAATAAGAAGTATCCTATCGTAGAATATATATATTCAGGTCCGGGCTACCATTATGTTCCAAAGACATTCTCATCATACAACTGGTGGATGACATCTCTTGCCGAATTGGGATTCATAGTTGTTCAGGTTGATGGTATGACAACTTCTTTCCGTTCTAAAGAGTTTGAAGAAGTATGTTATAAGAACCTTAAGGATGCCGGACTGCCCGACCATATTGCATGGATAAAGGCTGCTGCAAAGAAATATCCTTATATGGATATCGACAGAGTAGGAATATTCGGTTGCTCGGCTGGTGGACAGGAATCTACTGGTGCTGTTTTGTTCCATCCTGAATTTTATAAGGCTGCATATTCTGCCTGCGGATGTCACGATAACCGTATGGACAAGATATGGTGGAATGAGTTGTGGATGGGATATCCTGTAGATGAGTCATATAGCGCATGCTCTAATGTCGACAATGCTCATTTGCTGACTCGTCCTCTTATGCTTGTGGTAGGTGAAATGGACGATAATGTAGATCCGGCTTCTACTATGCAGGTTGTCAATGCGCTTATCAAGGCTGGAAAGGACTTCGAGCTGGTTGTTATACCTGGAGCACACCATACAATGGGTGAAGATTTTGGCGAACACAAGCGTTATGATTTCTTTGTCCGTCATCTGATGGGAGTGAATCCTCCGTCATGGGATCAGGTAAAAACAAAATGATACGTAATTCACTGATGATTTTTCCTTGACTTATCGTATGATAATTAAATTTTGATTTCCGGTCAATATTCCGGATGTTATACTGAAATAGTTCAGAGAATATATAGAGAGCGTTTCCTTTGCTTATTGTAAGCTTGGAAACGCTTTTTTAATAACAAAATCTTTGTATCTTTGTTGCCTGATAATAAAATAACATAAAAAGAAACACTATGAAGAAATTTTTGTTTTCCGCTGTCCTGCTTGGCGGAATCTTTGTTTCCGCACCTTGTCTGACAGAAGCCAATGCTCAGACAGTGTCTCAGGAAAGATTGCCGGAGTATTTGCAGGCAGAGAAATTCACAGGAGAGAAGTTGAGGAATATGTTGTTTTCTACTACTGTAGACCCTCACTGGTTTCAGAACGGCAACAGCTTTTGGTATGAGTACAAAACATCCGAAGGTACTTTCTGGTATGTAGTTAACCCATCACAGAAGAAAAAAGACCTGTTGTTCGACCGAGATAAGCTTGCTGCCGAGCTTACAGAGATTGTACATGATCCTTTTGAGGCAAGACAACTTCCTGTAAGAAATCTTAAGGTAGACGCCGACGGGCGTACATTCACTTTCGAGGTTGTTTCTTCTCAGGAAGAGGAAATAAAGAAAGACGATAAAGATGCTGCCAACGGTGGAAAAGACGGAAAAGGAGGCAAAAGGAAATCCGGTAATTCAAAGAAGGAAAAGAAGGTATTCTATTTCTCATACGATTATCCTACACGTAAACTTACACACCTTGCCGATAAGGAAAAGGAACCTAAAAGACTTTCGTGGGCTTCTGTATCTCCCGACGGACAGACTGTGGTATATGCCAAAGACTGTAACCTTTACCGTATGAGTATTGCCGATTACCGTAAGGCTCAGAAAGATGAAAAAGACAGTACAATAGTAGAAATTCAGCTTACTACAGACGGAACTCCTGATTTTGGATATGGTATTCCTTACAGTACTCTTAATACTGATACATTGTGCAACGGAAGCCGCCGCAGAGTATGGGGATGCTGGTCGCCCGATTCAAAACATTTTGTGACTATTGTTTCTGATGACAGTGCTGTAAAGCCATTGTGGGTTATCAACTCAATTGCTGAGCCTCGTCCTACTCTTGAGACTTACAAGTATCAGATGCCTGGTGAGATGGAAGCACCTGAAGAGCATCTGTATATATTCAATATGACTGATAATACAAGAAAAGAAATTAAGGTTGCTGCATGGAAGAATCAGTCGCTTGGTCTTGAGTATAAACCGGTTGAAAAGAAACAGCGCGATATGGAATTCCGTCCTTCGGTATGGCAGGGCGACAATAACCGTTTCTTCCTTACAAGAAGCAGCCGAGATCTTCACCGTATAGATGTATGTACTTATACAGTTGGTCAGGATTCCATTGTTCCTATTGTTGAGGAGCGTATGAATACATATCAGGAAACACGTCCTATTCATGTGCTTAACGGTGGAAAGGAATTTATACAGTGGAGCGAACGCGACGGATGGGCTCATTTGTATCTGTATGATGACAAGGGTAATCTGAAAAACCGTATTACAGAAGGTCCTTGGCATGTGGAACAGGTTCTTAAGATTGATGAGGCTACACGTACTGTTTATTTTATAGCCAACGGTAAGGAAAAGGATGAAAATCCGTATTACGAGCATCTTTATAAGGCTAATATCAACGGAAGCGGACTTAAGCGTCTCACTAAGGGTGATTTCTTCCATCAGGTATCATTGTCGGATGATGCGCAGTTTGCCGTTGATAATTTCTCCCGTGTTAATACCGTTCCATGTGCCGATCTTGTTGACCGTAACGGAAATAAGGTCATGACTATACAGGAGAGTGACTTCTCAAGCCTTATGGCAGCCGGATATCAGTTCCCTGAACTGTTTACTGTAAAGGCGGCCGATGGTGTAACCGATTTGTATGGTGTTATGTATAAGCCGTATAATTTCGATTCAACTAAGGTTTATCCTATAATTGATTATGTATATCCCGGTCCTCAGGTTGAGGCGGTTTACTATCCGTTCACAAGAATGAGTGTACGTACCGACCGTCTTGCTCAGGCTGGATTTATAGTTATTTCTGTTGGTCAGAGGGGCGGACACCCAAGTCGCTCTAAGTGGTATCATAATTATGGTTATGGAAATATGCGTGACTATCCGCTGGCCGACCATAAGGCTGCTGTAGAACAGTTGGCTGCCCGTTATAAGTTCATTGATATAAATAAAGTGGGTATACACGGACATTCGGGAGGAGGATTTATGTCGACTGCCGCTATTTGCCAGTATCCCGACTTCTATAAGGCTGCTGTATCTTGTGCCGGCAATCATGACAACCGTATATACAACCGCTGGTGGAGTGAGACACATCATGGTGTAAAGGAGACAGTGACCGAACAGGGAGACACTACTTTCGTTTACAAGATTGCCACAAATCCGGAGATTGTAAAACAGCTTAAAGGTCATCTTATGCTGGTTCACGGAGATATAGACAATAATGTTCATCCCGCAAATACTACCAGAGTAATAAATGCGCTAATCCGTGCCAACAAGCGTTTCGATATGCTTTATCTTCCGGGACAGCGCCATGCTTTCGGCGATATGGATGAGTATTTTTACTGGAGAATGGTTGATTTCTTCTCTGAACATCTCAAAGGACAGAAGGAAACATCTGTTGACATTCCACGAAGGTAAACTCTTGATTTATAGATAAAGAAAAAGCCGCAGCGAATTTGTTTTCTCTGCGGCTTTTTTGCTGATATTAATTTTTAAATTGTTATTATAAATCTGCTGCCTTTTCCTGTTTCTGACTCCACGAAAATGTTTCCGTTGTGCATCGTTATGATTTGTTTGCATAAGCTCAGTCCTATTCCCGAACCGTTTGACTTGGTGGTAAAGAATGGCACAAATATTCTTTCCTTTACTTCGGGCAATATACCTTCTCCATTATCACTTACTGTAAGTCTGATATTATCGGAACAGTAGGCATTGACTTCTATCTGTGGGTTCTCTACATTCTTGCATGCTTCAATAGCATTTTTTATTAAGTTGAGTAAAACCTGTTCCATCTGTACTCTGTCGGCTGTCATTGTCATGTCATCCTTTTCGGTATGGAAGTGTACGTATTCCTTTGCTGTTAACCCTTTTATATCATTGAAGAATTCAGATATGTTAATCTCGCTCTTTATAGGAGTGGATATCCTTGTGAGTTTTCTGTAATTGTCTACAAATTCCATCAGACCTTTGCAACGCCTGTTTATTATTCCCAGTCCCTGTGTGATACGCGACTGTGCGCTCTCTTTAAGAGGAAACTCCTGGCTCATCTCGTTTAGGGTGTCCGACAGGGAGATTATAGGTGTAATGGAATTCATAATCTCATGAGTAAGAACTCTGATAAGTTTCTGCCAGGCTTCCATTTCTTTCTTTTCGAGGGCTGAATGAATATTGCTTAAAGTAATTATATATTGTTCTTTCCCGTGAACATTCATCTTTACCGACGATAGTGACAGGTCCATAGTGCTTCCTTTTCCTTTCTTTCGTACAACTTTGGCGTTGTTTTGTATTGCCTCGTCTATATAATCCGGAATTTTGAAAGTCTCATGTCCTAAAAGAGACTGGGCTGCTCTGTTCATCCATATTATTCTTCCCTTGCTGTCGGTGGTAACCACAGCAGTATCCACTTTATTCATCAGATTTTCGTAATACTGGAACTTTGATTCCTCATTCAGTGATTTCTCTTTCAGGTCTCTTACAAGTTCCGAAAGCTTTTCGGCGAGTATAATATCGTTCTTGTCGGTTGTATATGGGAAAATCCTGCCGGTAAAATCATTACGGTCTATATGATCTATAGCTTTCATAAGCATTTTCGACTGTCTGTTCTGAAGTCTGAATATATTTACAAGTACCGCGATGCATATAAGAGAACATAACACTGACGAGAAAATGAGATTCGAATGTATGCAGTAAGTTGTACCTAAAGTACTTGCAAACAGCATTACCGTGTTTATGATTGTATAAAATTTAAATGTTCTCATGCCGTTGATATAAGATTATATAGATGATATAAGATATATAATATGATGTATAACAATTAAAGTTATGTAAGCCAATCCGTGAGTATTGAAAAATCAGAGTTTCAGCTTGTCTATTTTTCTGTAAAGTGAGAATCGGCTTATTCCAAGCATTTCTGCAGCCATGGTATAATTGCCTTTAGATAGCTTGATTGCTTTTTCTATTGCATTCTTCTCGAGAGTTTCAAGATTAAGTTCTTCTTCCTGAATGATTTTACGGTCGTTATCTGGCTTGGAGAACATAAAATCTTCTGATCTTATAAGGGAATTCTCGCTCATAATCACGGCTCTCTCTATTACATGCTGCAGTTCGCGTACATTACCAGGCCACTGGTATTTCAGAAGTTTGTTTTTGGCCTCTCTGTTGATGCCGGTAATTTCCTTCTTGTATTTCTTGTTGTATATTTTAAGGAAATGCTCGGCAAGCAGGATAATGTCGTTGCCTCTTTCCCTCAAAGGAGGAATATGCAGTTCTATGGTGTTTATTCTGTATAGCAAGTCCTGCCTGAATGTTCCGTTTTCTATCATATCATGAAGATTCGAGTTGGTGGCCGAAATAAGTCTTACGTCAATATTTGTATGTTCCACTCCACCAAGACGTGTGATATATCTTTTTTCTATGGCAGTGAGCAGTTTCGACTGCATTTGCATACTGAGATTTCCTATTTCATCGAGAAACAATGTGCCTCCGGATGCCATTTCCATTCTTCCCGGTTTCGACTTTTTTGCATCTGTAAAGGCTCCTTTTTCGTATCCGAAAAGCTCACTTTCGAACAACTGTTCAGGAATACTTCCTAAGTCGATTGTAACGAATGCCTCATTAGACCGTGGCGACAGATGTTTTATTATTCTTGCCACAAGGTCCTTTCCTGTTCCGTTTTCACCAAGAATCAATATATTTGCATCTGTATCCGATAGTTTGTATATGGTATCTTTAAGTTTGCATATACTAAGAGACTCACCTATGAAATCGGGAATTGAAGAATCATTCTTTAATGCAAGAATCTGTTCCTGAAGACGGTTGACTTCCTTTCTTGAACGGCTCAGTTTGATAGCCGATGAGAGGGTAGCTATCAGTTTTTCTTTTTCCCAGGGTTTGGAAATAAAATCGGTAGCACCGGCCTTGATGGCTCTTACTGCTTTTTCGGTATCGGCATATGCTGTCATGAATACTACAACAGCTTTCGGATCTGTCTGGAGAATCTGTTCAAGATATTCGAAACCCTCGTTGCCGCTTATCGCGTCACGGCAGAAGTTCATGTCGAGGAGTATTACATCCGGATGGAATGTCTCCATGAAATGCTTTATTCTGTTGGGTTGGGTTGTAACCTTGATTTTCTCCATATATGGTTCCAAAAGAAGATTGAGGGCAAAAAGCACATCTTCGTTGTCGTCTACTATAAGTATTTTTCCTTTTTCTTCCATCTTTCTCTTACTGTATTAATCTTCTTATATATTGTAGTATTGTGTTATCGTATACCGCTTCTGCAAAGATAATGTTTATAGTCTTGTGTTGTATGTGCGATATCGCACTATTTTTGTGCGCAGACGCACGGGCATTTACATACTTGGTTGTGTGTATAGTGTTGTCTGTTAAAGGTTTACATCTTTGGTATGGTTTTTGATTATTGTTGGTTGTGATTAAACAGTAATAATATGCTATTTATGCAATTAACCTCAGTCAATATGCTATTAAACTTTACTTACATGCAATATATGATGTTTTTTAAGAATAAACCTTTATTTTTTAGCCATGTCTGCAATAGATTATTTTTAATGGTCTTGTTGATGTGTCTGTTTTTGTTGAAGGAAACAAACCTTCATGCGTTTGTAGGATTTAATGAAGAACCATCCGTGCAGAAATGTTCGGGAACAAGAGTTTTTACCCTTAAAGAAGCTATAGCCTGTGCGCAGGCATTTTCTCCGGAGGCTCAGGCTGCCGAACATACTTACCGTGCGGCATACTGGAACTATCGTTCGTTTAAGGCAAATTATCTTCCTACGGTGAGTCTTGTCTCAAATCCATACCTTAACAGGCAGATTAATAAAGTCACTCAGCCCGACGGTACAGAACTGTTTATACGGCAGAATCAGCTGATAACAGATTTGGGACTTACAGTAAGCCAGAATCTTCCTTTTACCGGAGGTAATTTCTTTATAGAGACTTCTGTAAAGAGGATGGATGAGTTTTCCGGCAACCAGAAATCATATAATACCCAACCCATATCTGTGGGCTACAGCCAGTCGCTTTTTGGATATAATTACCTGAAATGGGACAAGCGTATCGAACCTGTGAAGTACCGCGAAGCATGCAAGACCTATGCCGAAACCTTAGAGCTTATCGCTTCAAAAACATGTGAGTTGTTTTACGCCCTTGCTTATGCACAGACAAATCTCAACATCGCTCAGTCTAATTATGCTTCGGCAGATACTCTATACCGCTTTGCCCGCGGCAGATATAATATAGGAAGTATCACTGAAAATGAAATGCTTCAGCTTGAAGTTAATAAATTGAATGAGGAAACCAATATGATGCAGGCTAAAATAGAGGTTGAGGATGCTATGCTTACTCTGAAGTCTTTCCTCGGGATAAAGGAAGATATTGACCTTGAAGTGGTTCCTTCAGACAGTATCTCATCTTTTGAGGTTCCGCTTGATGAGGCTATAGCTCAGGCTTTCAGCAATAGCCCTGATATAGATTCCTACGAAAGAAGAAGACTTGAAAGCCGGAGTGAACTGGCTTCTGCCAAGGCTTCAAGAGGATTGAAGGCCGATTTGTATCTGCAGTTCGGACTGTCGCAGACTTCGGAGTATTTTAAGGAGTCGTACCGTAATCCGCTCGACCAGCAGTATGTCAGCCTGTCGGTATCTATACCTATACTCGACTGGGGCAGGGGAAAAGGTAAGGTTAGGGTAGCTAAGTCTCAGGTTAGTCTGGTGGATACACAGGTGGCACAGGCAACTACCGATTTTGAGCTTAATGTGCGTAAAATGGTCCGTCAGTTTAATCTTCAGGCTCATCAGGTAAAGGTTGCGCGCAAGACAGACATTACGGCTACAAAGCGGTATGATGTGGCTCTTAAACTGTATATTATGGGTAAATCATCGTTGCTCGACCTTAATTCAGCAATATCAGAAAAGGATTCTGCCAGAAGAAACTATATATCGGCCATGCAGACTTACTGGACATTATATTATGGATTGAGAAGTCTTACTCAGTATGATTTTGAGAAGAGATGTCCGTTATGGCATGAGGTAAAATTTGATTTCTGATAATTGGAATTATTGTTGATTGAGTATCAGTCTTATTAAAACTATATATAATATTTTATGGATATACAACTTAAAAAGAAACCTTGGTATGTAAGGTACAGATATCGGATTATAGGTGTTACTGTATTGTTTGTTCTTATAGTTTATGTGATAATATTGGCATCGGGCCCGCGAAGGCTTAGAGTAAAGCTTGATGATATTCAGGTCTCTATGGCAGAAAATGCCGATTTCATGGAGTATGTAGATGTGGAAGGAATAGTACAGCCAATAATGACTATTATTGTAAATACGCGTGAGTCGGGTAACGTACATCGTATTGTGGCCGAAGAAGGAAGGCTTATGAAGCAGGGAGATACAATACTGACTCTTGTAAATCCGGATCTTATGAGAGAAATAGAAGACCAGCGCGATGAGTGGGAAAAACAAAGCATTTCTTATCGTGAAAAGGAACTTGAAATGGAGCAGAAGAGTCTTACCCTGCGGCAGCAGACTTTGGAGGCAGAGTATGAACTCAACAAGATAAGCAAAAGTTTCTCGCTCGAGAAAGAGGAATATGCTATGGGGATAAGAAGTAAGGCACAGCTTGAAGTATCGGAAGATGAGTTTAAGTACAAAACTGAGTCTACACGGCTGAAGTTACAGAGCCTGAAGAGTGATTCTGCAATGACCGATATAAGGAAAGAGCTTCTACGTAACGACCGCGACCGTGAGTTTAAGAAACTGAAGCGCAGCCAGGAAAGGGTAGAAGATCTGGTAGTACGTGCTCCAGTCGACGGGCAACTCAGTTTTGTTAAGGTGACTCCGGGGCAACAGGTAAGCTCGGGTGAGAATATAGCCGAAGTCAAGGTTCTCGACCAGTTTAAGATTCATACATCATTAAGTGAGTATTACATAGACAGGGTTACAACCGGTTTGCCTGCTGCCATAACATATCAGGGACAGAAGTATATGTTGAAGGTAACTAAGGTTGTTCCCGAAGTTAAGGACCGTACATTTGAAGTCGACCTTGTGTTTGTAGATGATATGCCCGAAAATGTCCGTCTCGGAAAGAGTTTCCGTGTTCAGATAGAGCTTGGACAACCAGAGAAAGCGCTTGTTATCTCCCGCGGAAATTTCTATCAGCAGACAGGGGGACGCTGGATTTACAAACTGAATGCCGACAAGACCAAGGCTGTTAAAGTTCCTGTATCAATAGGACGTCAGAATCCTATGCAATATGAGATTACAGAAGGTTTGCAACCCGGGGATTGTGTTATTACATCTGGATATGATAACTTTGGCGAGGCAGAAGAACTGGTGTTCTGACAGCTTTTGTAAACGTCGGTATATCTCAAAAAAAATGCGGCCTTATTTTATTTAAAATATCCTGTCATTTTAGTTAAGATGAGGCCTTATTTTAAAAAAATGCCGTAATGGCTCAAAGAGTGCTGAATATAGTTGCCTGTTTATGTGTGTTTGTTTTATAACTTGTATAATTTTTTTGTAATCTGTATCGGATATGATTTTACACTATATAAAGGTTGCGGTTCGTAGCCTTATGAAATTCAAAATGCAAAACATAATAGCCATATTGGGGTTGGCTATGTCTTTATTTTGTTTCAGTATTTGTTTTTATTGTAGCAGATATATTTACAGTACCGACAGCTGTTTCAGTAATAAGGATCGGATAATAGAGGTGAATATGTATGGCGAGGACGGTAATATTTATTCTGGAACAAATGGAAAACTTGCGGCCTATTTAAGAAATCAGGGCTTAAGTTCGGATGCTTTCTGTGCAGTCGTTTATCCGGATTCACGTCAGTATAATGTAGAAGTATCGGAAGAAAAGGTTCTGCCATATAACTTGATGGTCATTGAAACAGACTCTGTTTTCAATGAAGTTTTTATGCCTGAAATACTATATGGAAGTTGGAAGATGGCAACATATAGCCCTAACTCTGTTATACTTTTTGAAAGTGTGGCCGAGCGTATATTCGGAACCCCGGAGAAGGCTGTAGGAAAAAACATGATTCTTTCGCAGCGATTGTGGTCATCACCGCGAACTACACCACGCAATGGTGGAATTGTATATACAATAAAAGCTGTTGTAAAAGATTTGCCATTGAACAATAGTCTGAATTTTCTGAGAAAAACAGATGCTTTGGTTATTAACGATACAGAAGGACTGATAAATACAGAAAATGAGAATATTACAGGTGCAAATACATTTGCTTTGGCTGGTGATGATGAAAATCCGTCTAAACTTATAGACGAGATAATTAAGAGGAAACTTGTTTATCATATATTTGATGAAGATGCAAGTATTGTTCCCGAAAAATTCGGTACTTATTTCTGGAAGTATGGTGTTGCGTCATATTTTGGTGGTATAACACTTATTGCCGGGATACTTGTTTTAGTTGTTGGTTTGCTTAATTTTCTGCATTTCACAATAGGAGCTTTCTTTATCAGAATCAGAGAATGTAATATCCGTAGAGTAAATGGTGCAGGATTTAAGGATATGTTTATGATGTTCTTCGTACAGATTAGTATTTCCATTCTGCTGTCTGCATTCTTTACTTTCGTCATTATTGAACTTCTGTCGCCTTTCCTTCATCTTACACTTGTACGCTTCAGTATTAATATTGACCCGTATTTGCTCATGTGGCAAACATTTACTTATCTTATATGGTTGATGGCTTTATGTATTGTAATATCACTTTTTGTTATATTAAAGATACGCAAGTCGTATATTAAACAGAATTTAGGCTCCGGCACGGCAAAATACGGCCGTCATAGATTGAGAAATATATCTTTGGGAATTCAGTTGTTTGTTGGATGGGTCTTCATATCTTTTGCTGTAGGCCTGTATCTACAGTCGGTTAATACAAAAAACTCTGTTTTCAGTACATTGTCTGTTTCAGATAAGGAACGGATTTTGAGTATTCCTTTTGATTATTCTTTTATGGATGTAAATACTAAGAAGGCATTGTTGGAAGAAATCCGGAAATGTCAGGGGGTAGAAGATGTTGTTATTTCAGATATCAATTATCTGGAAGGCGTATCTGGTACAGGACTTTACCTTACAGAAAAAAGAGACAATTCTCTTGATGCGAATGTAATGAGAGTTTCTCCAAATTTCTTCAAGTTTATGAATGTTGGAATCATATCCGGGCACGAACAGAAAAACACGGAAGAGATGGTTATAGATGAAGTCCTGGCAAAACGGATTGATAAGGAAATCCTTGGTAAAGTTTTGTATGATTATGTAAAAGGATATACTGTGGTTGGAGTATCAGTTCCGTTTATTGCATCAAATTATTCCGGACGTGATTTGAATGGGTTTATGTTTGTTCCTTCCGATTTCTCAGATTATTTCGCTCACTGTTATGTAAAATGTAAAGCCGGAAGATTTGAAGAAGCTACATCAGCCATCATGGATGTTATGCGTAAATCTTTACCCGAAAGTGTAGAGGTATACATGCATACAATGATGGATGATATCTGTGAGGAGTATGCTATGGAGTTTAAGTTAAGAGGTATTGTTCTTTTTATGGCTGTTATATCTCTTATAATATCTCTACTTGGAATTTATTCTGCAATAACTCTTGATACTGAATATCGCCGTAAGGAAATGGCCATAAGAAAGATAAATGGTGCAGGTGTTCGGCATATAGTTATGCTTTTTGCAAGATTGTATATCGTATTGGTTTTATCTACAGCTGCTATAGCGTTTCCGATAGTGGAATTTCTGTTGAATATGTATAGTAATATGTACTATTCATTTATCGATACCGGTATCATATTCTACGGAGGAATCATGCTTTGTGTGGTATTGCTTATTACGCTAACCCTTTACGTAAGGATAAGGGATATATCGCGGATAAATCCGGCAGAAATAATAAAGAACGAATAGAGTAGATACAATTTTAGGATGTTGAATAATGATTTTTAATATAATGTTATGATAACACACTATTTTAAGATGGCTTTACGAAGCCTTATGAAATATAAAGTACAGAATCTGATATGTATAATAGGGATAGCTGTAGGTTTTGCATGTTTTGTTTTTTCCTCCATATGGATAAAATATGAGTTGAGTTACGATAGTTTCCATCGAGATGCAGACAGAATTTATGTATTGTATGAGAAAAGCGGTCATGAATTTACCGGGTACTCTAATTCTATGTCATATCCTATTGCAAGAGATATAAAAAATCTTTTCCCTGAATTTGAAGAAACTTCTACATGTATGAACTGGCCGGGTGAAATAGGTGAAACCAAAGAAGGCAAAGTTAATGTCATGGAATTGATAGCCGATTCAAGTTTTATAAAAATGTTTGATATAAGACTGATTTCCGGCAGCTTGAGTTTCCTTGATAATGAATCGGAAATAGCACTGACAGAAGAGGCTGCATTGCGTATTTTTGGGACTAAGGATATTCTTGGAAAAGAGCTTGTTTACAGAGGAGAAGAAACAAAAAAAGTTTCGGCAATAGTATCTGGTTTTGGAAAACATACTAATTTCAGATATGATATTATAACAGGTATAGAGAAAAGTTGTGAGAATGATTATAACAGACTTGGTTTTCATGTTTGTTGTCGTGTAAAAGCTAATACAGATCTCGAATCTTTGGTCGAGAAACTAAAACATACAGAAATGAAATTGGGAGAAAATATGGTTTCAAAGGAATATTTAATCCAGAAACTTACATCTTGCCATTATACTATTTTCCAAGATAATGACACTATATCATTAATGTATGTTAAGTTGTTTTCTGCAGTAGGAATAGTTGTAATATTTATATCGCTTGTAAATTTCTTCTCCATACTTGTAACCCGTATTAATATCAGAAAAAGAGAAATAGCATTGAGAATATCCTGCGGCTCAGGTATTAAGAGTATGATTAGCCTGTTTGCAACAGAATTATTTATAATAATACTTGTAAGCGGATTTTCCGGTATGGTGTTGATAGAGATATTGGAAACAAAATTTGTTGAACTTTCAGGGGTTGAGACAGAATTCTATCTGCCATCGTTATCCTATTTTGTAATACTCCTTGTGTTGTCTTTGGCAATATCATTATTTATAATCAGATATTATACTCATAAGTCTGTTTCTGAAGTTCTGAACCGTAGAAAAACGATTAGTAGGGACAGGGTGACTTTTCAGGGAAGCAGTATAATGATTCAGTTTATAATATCAATTATTGTGTTGTTTAGCTTATCGGTGATTTTTAAACAGCTGCACTATCTGTCGAGTACAGAGGATTTGGGATTTGAGCGTGAAGGTCGTGCTACACTCATAGTTTTCAGTAATAAAGACGAAGCTTTTCATTTTGTAAAGAGTATTCCATATGTTTACGATGCCAAAATAATGTATTCATTATTGCCACAAAGTAGTTCTGGAAGTATCCGTGTAGATTCATGGGATGAAAAGCCTGAAGCTGTCGACCCGGTGATAGTGCATATTATAGATGAAGGCCAGGAATTTATTGATTTTTATGGTTTGAAACTTCTTAAGGGTTCAGGTTTCTCTGGACATGGAGATATTAAATCTGCTATAATAAATGAAACAGCAGTAAGAAAGTTTGGATGGAATGAGCCGATAGGGAAGATGTTCAGGGGCTATACTGTGACAGGAGTGGTGAAAGATTTTCATATTTCGCCACCAACTTTACCTGTTCAGCCCTTTATGATAACAATGGATTCTGATTTCAGGTTGTCTAAAGAAATAGTCATACGTTATGATAAAAGTCATGAAGATGACTTGCGAAAGGAAATAGAGGAGTTTTTGATTAAAAGCAAGTATTCGGATTATTCAAAATTCAGGACAGCGGAAGAAGAATACGACAAATATCTTACTTCCGAACGCTCGTTGATGAAACTGCTTGTATTTGTGGCTGTTGTATGTGTAGTTATATCATTGTTTGGAGTATATTCACATGTATCTCTTGCTTGTGAGCGCCGAAGGAAAGAAATTGCGGTAAGGAAGATTAACGGTGCTACTGTAGGTAGTATTATGAAGATGTTTATATGGAAATATTTCTCAATGTTGTTACTGTCGGCTGTAATAGCTTTTCCGGTTGCTACTTTCTTTATGAAATTATGGCTGCAACAGTATTTGGAACAGACTTCTGTAGGAATATTGCTTTATATGTCTGTTTTTGTTTTATTGTCTGTGCTTATTATGTTATGTATATGGCACAGTATATGGAAGGCATCAAACGAAAATCCTTCTGAAGTGATAAAGAGTGAGTAATAGAAAAAATATGAGCATTAAAGAATTTTATTTATGATAATACACTATTTTAAGATGGCTTTACGAAGCCTTATGAGATATAAAATACAGAATATAATCTCAATGGCAGGGCTTGTTTTAAGTCTGACTTGCGTATTTATTTTAGTCCGTTATATACATCAGGAATATACGGCAAATCATTTTATCCCTGATTGGGAGCGTACGTATTTTACCACTGTAGTAATCAATAATAAGCAAAAAGTATCCGACAGCTATGACATAAACAAAGATTCAAATTACAGGAATCCTCTGGATGATGCTTCTGTTGAATCTTTTACTCGTTTTGTTATGATTGAAGACTATGCTGTGAAGGTAACCGATGAATCTGTTCCGGTAAGTATCCTTGCTGTAGACTCTGTTTTTTTTGATTTTTTTCCTTATCCATGCCTTAAAGGAAATACAGTAATTTCTCCCAATGAAGCTTTGATTACAGAGGATTTTTCACGAAAGTTTTTTGGAGATACAAACCCTATCGGAAAAACAATGCAGGTTCTTTCTGGAAAGATTGTAACTGTAGCAGGGGTGTTGGGTGAACCTTCCACAAAATCTTCTTTAAAATTTGATGTAATACTTTCTAAAGAATTGGAAGATTGGTCGAGAGTGCAGGTTGAGGTTGTGCGTTTGCACAGAAAGGAAGATGTTGAGGCTCTTAACCGGAAGAATTCTACGCCTATGCAACTGATTTCATTAGGAAAAGAGTCTGCTTATTATAAATTAGAGTCTCTTGACGATATTTATTTCAACAAGAATATAGAAATATATTTCAATAATTTTATCAGAGGAAACCAAGATGTAATTTATCTTCATATAATAATTTCATTCCTGATACTTCTTGTGGGGCTGTTTAATTATATTAATCTGTACACGGCTGTTGTACAGAAAAGAAGCAGAGAACTATGTGTAAAGAAGATTTTTGGTGCAGGAAGATTCCAGGTATTTTTCCAACTGTATGTGGAGAATGTTATTTTTAATGCCATAACATTGTTCTTTGTATGGCTGATAGTAGAGATAACACGTAATGTTGTATCTTATGAATTTGGTATTCCTGTTCTTAGTGACGGATATTTTGACGTTCTTATTTCCGGATTGGTTTTATTGATATTGCCACTTGTCGTTTTGATATACCCGTATTTCAGACTTCTGTATAATGTTCCTGTGAGAACATTGAAAATAGTGTCCGGTAAAAATGAAAAATTGGTGTCAAGATTCATATTTCTGTTTATGCAGTATGTTATTACCTTCGGTCTGACGGTAGCGGCCATATACTTCAGTATCCAGTTAAAGTACCTTTATAATACAGATGTGGGCTATAATACCGAAAATATTGTAAGATGTAAGTTTATGAGGGAAACTCATACTAGTAGAGGTAATTTTGATAAGGTAGATGAGATTAAATCAAATTATTCTGTATTAGAGAAGAAAATATCAGAATCTCCTCTGTTTAACGGCATGGCTTATGGTGATTCGCCATATAATATTGATTATGATGTTAATTTTACTGACAGTAGAGGAAAAACAGTAAAATCATTATTCTTTTATTGCAGTAAAGAATATATGGATTTTTTCGGCTTCAATATAATTGACGGCAGAGGATGGAACAGTGATGATTCATTTACGCAATATAAAATGATAGTAAACAAGGCTTTTCTTGATGCTTTTGAATTAAAAGACTGGAGAGGTGAAAGTTTTCAGCCCGACAGACGTTTATGGTGGGCTGTTGGAGAGTCCAGCGAAAAGCTTCCTTACGAGATTGTTGGTGTTATGGACGATTTCAGGACAGGACATTTGTCTGGTCCCAATATGCCTATGATTTTTATCTTTGAAGAAAATTCTCCTACATTCGATGTGTTTTTTTCTATAGTCGACGGGAAAGAGAAAGAAGCGATAGCTTTACTTCAGAAACTGTATAATGATATTTTTGATAAAGGAGAACTCGAATATTCTTTCCTTGTAGACGATATAAAAAAACTGCATGAAGACGACCGTAAGCTTATGCTGATAGTAATTACATTTGCTATGATAGCCGTATGTATATCTTGTCTCGGCTTGTTTGGACTGTCATTGTATGATATCCGTCAGAGGTACAGAGAAATAGGACTGAGAAAGATACATGGTGCCGGTATTTCTGATATCTACAGACTTATTATGAGAAAGTATATACTGGTAATGCTTATAGCTTATGTTGTGGGAACTTTGGCTTCGTATGTAATAATCAACAGATATATGGAATCGGTGGTTCATAAAGCTCCGCTTTCGGGATGGATTTTTATAGTGTCGGGAGTATTGATTTTTGTTGTTGTGGCCGCTACATTATACTGGCAGACCAGCAGGGCAGCACGTATCAATCCGGCCGATGTGATAAGAAGTGAATAACAGTGTAAAATATTAATATAACAATGGTAATACATTATTTGACAACTGCGATACGCAATCTGATGAAATATAAGTTGCATAGTCTGATATCTGTAATATGTCTGGCAATAGGTATCACATGTTTTTGTATCGTCAATTATTTTGTAGGATCTGTAACACAGAAGAAAAATATGCCAGATAATGAACGGCGTATCAGTCTTAGTCTCGTGTCGGAAGAAAACGGAAGAGATTTCTGGTTTAATCAAGAAGATTACGCATTTCTTGAGGGACTGAAGGTGGAAGGCATGGGCTGCCTTGTGGCTGCTTCATATCCTATGGATGCAGAAGTTACTGCTATCGGGAAAGATGGACTTGAGCAACCATTCATTGTAAAATATCAGTGCGTGTCTTCATCTTTCTTTTCGTACGATGATTTACAGCTGTGTTGCGGAAAAATCAGTCTTGATAGCCCTGATGAGGTTATCGTTTCGAGAACATTTGCAATGAAAGCTTTTGGGAAAGAGGATGTGGTAGGTATGGTTATCCGTCTTGAATCTCCGTATGAAGAGAATCCGGAATCAATCAGGGACTATAAGATTGCAGGAGTAGCAAATAGTGAATATATACAGAAAGGTGGGGCTGTAGACTGTTATTTCCCTTTGTCTATGAGGCCTGATGAAATATTGTCTGTCGGGTCTTCTATAGAGGCAGATACCAGTATCAAAGATTTGAATTCGAGACTGGCGAAAATTACATGGGGACATGGACCTGTAAATGTTCATGCATCTGCCTTTTGGCAGTCGAATGATAACGAATCTGTTGCGGCATTACTTGTCCGTTTTTTAGGTTCACTTATTCTTTTGTCGGGCTTTATCAATTTCCTGAAATTCGTGATTCAGATGTTCTACAACCGTCAGCGTGAGCTGGTTCTACGAAAATGTCTCGGTTCGGACAACAAAGGTTTGTTCTATCTGTTGTTTTCTGAGATTTTCTGGGTGATGTCTGCTGCTTTTATACTTTCGTTGGTTGTTACCGAGCTCTGTGTATCTGTGATTAATGAATATATTCCGCGTGAAGATATGATTTATTTCGACCTTAATGCGATATATGGTTTACAGATGTGTATATATATATTTCTGTTAGTTGTTTCTATGACTATTATCATTTATCCTATATATAGATTACGCAAACTGGATATAGTACATAGCTTTATAAATATACAGAAACGGCATATTTTCCGTAATGCAATGATAGGTATCCAGTTGGCTATATCAGTTTTCTTTGTGGGAGGAACATTGGGAACTGTATATCTTTTTCACGAGATGTTTAAGGAGTCATATTCACCTTTGTCGTCAGAAGAGGAAAAATGTGTTATTTCCATGTCGGTAAATACTGTCTGTATGCAGAAGAATATAGATGCGATTCTTTCGGATATTGGCAGTCTGCCAGAGATTACAGATCGAACTTCCATGTCGTCTGTTTATGATTTAGGAGGATTTATTTATATGTCTTATTCTCAAAACGGACAGCAAAAGGGTAATGTAAATATGATGCAAGGCGATCCGCATAGTTTTGAATTTTTCAAAATTCCTATTGATGGCAAACTGGTTGGGAAGAATGAAGAATCGATGGTATATATCAGTGAGCAGTTCAAAGAACAGTTGCAGAAAGACGGAGTGGAAGGCTGTGTTACACTCAGTGGCCGTGAATATCAGATAGCAGGTACTTACCGTGCACTTTACAGAGAAATACCTAAAAAAGATTTGTGTGGCTCTGTATTCCTGGTTAGTTCTAAGCCCTCTACCTATTATTTCAAGACATCTGGTTCTGGAGTTACGGAAGAAACGGTAAAAAAGATAACGGAAATTTGCCGCCGATACGTTCCTGAAACCCTTCCTTTGGATATCCGCGATATAACAGATGCGAAACAAACCAAAACAGGCGTAATCGGCATGATTCAGAAAGTATTTATATTGTTGGCTGTAGTCAGTATGCTTCTTGTTATACTCAGTATATATTCTGCCATTACTATGGATACGATAAACCGTCAGAAAGAAGTGGCCATAAGAAAGATAAATGGAGCATCCCCCAAGACCATAGCGCTGTTGTTTGGCAAGGTGTATCTGTTTATTTATATTCCGGCTTTCTGTATTGTCTTTCCTTTGCTTAAACTGCTGTTCAATGATATTGAAGTTGAGAGTGGGGTACAGGGAATGTATAGCTGGGATAAAATGTTGTTCCTGTTTTTTATAATTGCCTTTATGGTTTTCTCTATTATAGCCTATAAAATTTATAAGGTGATGTATCTAAATCCTTCAGAAATCTTAAGAAAGGAATAGTTGAAAAAATATCCTCCTCCTTGTCTGCTATCTTATCGACGGATATTCAGACTGAGAGGAGGATTTTCTTGATATGATGTGATTCCCGGAGTTTTATTCAAGAGTTTTATTCAAGAGTTTTATTCAGGACGTTTATTCAGAGTGTTTATTCAGGGGGTACTCAGGAACTTTACTCAGGATTTTTTATTCTGTAAATTTATTCTGATAATATGTTATTCGTTTATTTCGCTCACTACCTCACCATCGAAAAGATTGATTACACGGTCGGCATAGTTTGCGTCATGTTTTGAGTGTGTAACCATAACGATAGTAGTACCTTCTTTATGCAGTTCGCTAAGCAAAGACATAACCTCTTTACCGTTTTTAGAGTCAAGATTACCGGTGGGTTCGTCAGCAAGGATTAGTGACGGACCGGCTACCACAGCTCTTGCTATTGCAACACGTTGTTGCTGACCTCCAGAAAGTTGTTGTGGAAAATGTTTTGAACGATGCATTATGTCCATTCGTTTCATGGCTTCTTCCACTTTCTTTTTCCTTTCTGTAGCCGGTACTCCCATGTATAATAGTGGAAGTTCTATGTTTTCATAAACATTTAGTTCATCAATCAGATTGAAGCTCTGGAATACAAAACCTATCACTCCCTTTCTTATGTCGGTACGTTGTGATTCTGTGAATTTTGAGACTTCTGTACCGTTAAGATAATATTTCCCCGATGTAGGATTGTCGAGCAGACCGAGAATATTGAGTAATGTTGACTTACCACAACCTGATGGACCCATTATTGCCACAAACTCACCTTTTTTTATTTCGATGTTCACATCGTTTAGCGCCCATGTTTCCACTTCGTCAGTGCGGAATACTTTCTGTAGATTTTCTGTTTTAATCATAATTTTCTGGTTTATATAGTTATATAACCTGTATCAACAAAATATATGCCATTTGTGTAAGGCGTTGATTTATAGAAGTGTATCTCTTTAATGCCGTGTTTAAAATGTGCGATTATACACATTTTTTGTGCGTATTCGCACATACAGGCGTAGGCAGTTGTTTTGTTGGCTATTGTATGATTCTACATCGTTTGTATCCATAAAGAAGATATTCTGAATGGATATATTGTATTAAATTATAATTTGTATATAAAAAACGAAAGCGGCCGGTAATTATTACCGGCCGCTTTCGTTGAGTGATCCGCTTGGGGGCGGAACCTTATATTTTTTATCGCTAATAATCAGTTACTTATCTTGTTGTTTATCATTTAGTCCACCTATTTCACCTCGATTGAACTTCTTTGTTCTGCATTGATTTACAACTCTTTGTCAGTACTGCAAATATACTAAATTTTTCTTTGGTGAAACTATATAATTCAATATTTTATTGGGGAGAATAATAAAACTTAGTTATTCCAGAAATTATCTAACGGAATAATTTAATGACTAATAGTTTCTTTAATTGATATATTCAATATTAACAATAGTTAGTATAAGTTTTGATATTTTACCATGTTGTATACATAGTAATTTTTACTGATGTTGGTGTTTGTTATTTATCTAATAAAATGTTCAGTTTTTATATGTCTATTATTGTTAATTTTTTTATGTTATAATTTTACCCTTAATTTAATATTAGATATATTTGCAATCGACAAATTGTGTTGATTGGTTTGACTTTAAATTAAATGTAAGATAATTATGTAAAGATATGCTCAACAATAGAGAACAAAGTATAATAGAAGAAAATCCAGCACCAGATATCAGTGTTTCTAATGAAAACTTGATTGCGGCAAAATTTACTTCAGCTGGTATCAAAAGATATGAAAACACCTTGCAAGCATATTCTAAAGAATTGTTTGCGAAAGCTGTTTGTTATGGTGATATAGAACAATCTGAAAACTATGATAGAGAAGTAACAGAAAAGCATGTACGATTGGCAGCTGAAAAAATGGGTCAGTTCATTGACCAAAAAGTAACCCCGACTTATCTAATCTACATTCAAGCATTTGAATATATATGCTCAATAGCTGTAGGTGTAGGTGCAAGTAACACTGGGAAAGATTGGGGAATGTGGCTATTGTTTATAGCAGGGGTGCTTGGTCTTTCCTTATTCTTTATACGTCAAATTATAAAAAATAAATACAATGGACAATAAAAATATTCATATATTATATACACTAGAAGCTTCAAAAGCTTTTGAAGCTTTGATAATAGATACTAAGAAACGTATTGAGGACTCCTTAATAAAGGAAAAGTATGTAACAGGAGATTCCGAAATAGAAATAACTGTTGCAGATATAGAGCGTATAAAAAACAGAATTATTATACGCTCTGATTACAAGTCTAATTTCAAAAAGGAAAAAAATTATCTCTTATTCGGATATGCATATTTTATAATAGGAATTATCTCTTTTCTGATTGCATTTTTTTGGGATGATTTTATGTATATGTTGTCAAGAAATGAACCTATTGGATTATTGGGACTCTCCGGAATTGTTATGGCTCTTTTTGGACTAATACTTGTTTTTGTTATATATTTAAACAGAAGTAGATATAAATCTGAAACTGAAGAATTAGGAAACCATATCAAATATTATAATGAAATAGCAAATATGAAACAATTAGAAAAAATATTAGAGATCTATGAACTTATGTCAAAAGAAAAAGAAAAAGAAAAAGAAAAAGAGAGTAAAGACTCTGTAAAATTTGAAATGAAATAATTATTGAACAATTCCGGATATGCTCGTTGACATTTCCGGAATTTTTATAAAATGACATAATCACTTAAGTAAAGAAAGACTTATTCATTTAAAGGCCTCTTGTCTATTTTTCTCAAGAAGTTCTTCAATATCAGATTCCCGATATAGAATTTTACCTCCAATCTGATAATAGGATAAGATTCCATTATTTCTATATTCTTGTAAAGTGCGTCTTGATACTTTAAGGTAATTAGCCAATTCAGCATCATTCATATATCTATGCCCATTAAATGTTGGGGTATTGTTCTTCAGAATATCTTCAAGTCTTGTTAGCGTATCTTTTAACCTATTGTATATCTGAATAACTTGCTCATTATCTTGGGTAATTACTTTGCTCATAATTTTCTGTTGTGTTTTTCAATGAACTTCTGAATATCTTCTTTTTTATAATAAATCTTTTTTCCAATTTGAGAATAAGAGATTTGGTCTGTATCTCTAAGATTCTGTAATGTTCTGGGAGAAATTTTGAGAATCAGGCAAACTTCTTGATTATCCAACCATTCCCCTATTGTTTTCTGTGAAGAAGCTGTTATTAATTTATCAATGGTATCAAGGAAGTTTTCAATTTCCTTTAATGTCTTTTCATATGTAGCTGTTTCAATTCCAATGATTTCCATATCCAAAAAAGTTGAGTTTGTACAAATGTATTTTGAATATGTATATGATACAAAATGTTGTCATTAGGTGTCGTCAGGTAGCATCAGATGTCATTGTTGGTGGCTGTGTTAACCGGTTTCCAATTCTTTATTACATAGTTTACACTTTTAGTTTACACTAAATATTAAGTAGGAAATTTTATACTCCTGATTATCAGTATTTAATAAGCTTGTTGATCTTTGTCTCAGATTTAGGCATACTATTTTTACTACTATAAGTATATACTCTTGAGTGCGCACGAAAAGAGTATCGATTTATTCACTTATAATATTGGAATTATGTCATATATAGATAATGAGATACTCGAAAGACTGATAGGAACCATGGTAGAGGGATTTGCCCGCATTGAAAAGAAACTGGATCAGATGAACCGTCTGAAAGAATGTATGAATGGGGATAAACTGCTTGATAATGTGGATCTGGCAGAACTCCTTGGTGTGTCACAAAGAACCTTGGCACGTTACAGGCAAGAGGGCAAGATTAAATATTACTCGGTGGAAAAGAACGGGAAATCATTCTATCTCGCCTCAGAGATACAGAGTTTCCTGCTCCAGCGAGGTAAGAATATAGTAAATAATAAGTAGCAAATAGAATAAGTGACCGTATTCTGATGGAAAGATGATACGGTCACTTATGCATTATACCGGGATTGCGGTCACTTTCAATGTCTCCAGATTGACATAGGCACCGCGATACAGTGTCTTTCCTTCCTTGAACATTCTCCATAATATGTCACATCCGATATGTGCCAGTGTGGAGTTAATGAACAGATCCTGTTTTTCCAGGGCTTCCGCCAGAGAACAGCTTGGTCCCGATTCTTTTTCCTTGATTTTTGCATAGTCCACTTCCTCGGTGATGACATTCATTTTAGGCATGGGAATATATTCCTGTGAAGAAGGTTGGAGAACTTTCTCACGTACCGTCCCGATGATGACCTGTCCTTTTGTCTGGCTGTTCCCGAAATCCATCCAGTATATGGGAGCCGAATGGTCACTGAAGTTTTCTTTGCGGACTTTCTTCAGGAACTTCCAAAGCGTAAGACGTGAACGTATATTGTCCGTACAGGTTATGATGATATTTGCTGTGCTGTCTTCAGAAAAATTCCTGGTAGGAAAACATTGCGGTTCGGCAGTCCATGCGTATCCGAAGAAACGGTTGATGCGTGTGACAAGTGATACGGCTTTGTTCAGTCCCAGTTCCGTCTCACTGAAAAGCTGGCGTCCTATATTGGCCTGGCTTACTGTGTCGGGATCGAATACGGTGACATGCAGTCCGGGATGGCCCAATGCCTGAAGTGCCATGCTCATGCGTGCAAGATTGGTTATCACTTGTGAGCCGGTACCTCCTGCTCCGATGACGAATACCGTTACCGGATGACGCGGATTGAGCAGGTAGCGGTCGGTAAAATGTATCTTTTTCATGGAAGTATGTCTTTAAGTTTTTTATTCATGGGCTTGAGTTCGTTCATGTCGAACGGATTGTTTCTTATGTTCTCGGTAACGATGACAAGATTTGAAACGGTAGGGTTGACATTTCCTCCCAGATGGGAGAATTCAGTCAGCCAGAACCGTTTTTCCCAGTATTCCAGCAGGGAAAGGAAAGTCGGGTTCTGTGGCTTTTCCAAAGAACTGCTGCCAAGGCAGACACTTGATCCGGTCACGTTGAAGAACGGGGCACGGAACAGCGGAGTCGTCTCCACCGGACGTTTTCCCTTGAAGGCGAATACGTCCATGCTTCCGTTTTTTACATGGTAGATAATCCCCGGCAGATTGAATATGCCGTCCTGTATATTGAGGTCTTTGTGAAAGAACATCTGTCTCTTTCCGGGCGGATTGTACCAGATATATTCTTCCTGTCCTTTTCTCGGATTGCAGGCCAGCATGTTTTCGGGGACTCTGCCTGCCGGTATCCCGCTCATTTCCTCCGTATAGGATTCCAGCAGGGTATTCATGAATTCGTATGTGACGGGGATACCTGCCCCCATCTGTCCGTTTTTTCCGATGGGACGCAATTCTATGAAGTACCTGGTATCAAAATTTCTTCTGTCTTCATATTTGTAGGCTATGATAGCCGCTTTCGGTACCATCATTTTCTGTATGTTTTTTGTCAGTTCATTCATGATGTTTATAAATTATAGGTAACATGTTCTACAAATTTCTCAAACCAACTGGAGAAACGCTCCGGATAGTTGTCCGGCTTGAAAAGTTCCTCTGTTTCCGGTGTGATGAAGGTAAATGATACGGGAGTCTGGTTATATGTTTCCTGACAGTCAGTACTGAAACAGCTTTCCATGTCTTTGGTAACCGTATCCGTAATGGAATATGTAAGCAGAATCTGATATTCGAGCGGTGGCGGTTCGAAATCCCTTTCCTTTTCGCTTGCATAGTCATAATCATAATTCAAGATATGAGGACTGTCCTTTGCAATCAGGGACATCCCTTCAGTAATCAGTTCCAAAAGTCTTTTTTCCTTATCGCTGGAAGGATTACAGTTGCGGATATGTTCTTCCAGATTCCTACAGAAAGCCTTGGAGTGCATCCGGCACAGTTTCCTGTGGATTCTCCCTTTCTCATATGACCTGAAGAGCTTTTCCTTTCTGTACAAATCCTTTTTCTCTTCCTCATCGAGCTGTTCAAAGTCCACATAATCGATACAGACTTCCGACATCTCAAAATAAGGGGTATCGGTTATATCCATCATCCTGTGATACTTGATGAACCTTCTGATGAACTCCAGTGTGATCCTTTTGATTTCACCTTTCAGTCTTTCCGTAAAATCTATCGGTATCAGGAATAGGGTGTAATCAGGCCATTCATGGAAATGATAGATACAGAACTGGAGCCTGTCACCGACAAGTTCCAGATTTACATGATGAGATACTATGGAATCCAGCGCATTATATAGCAGGCATATTTTTTCTCTTATGGAAGTCCTGCCTGTAGGATGGTATGGCAGCTCCACATCCAGGAGCTGCGCATACTTCATGGCTGAACGGTACAGGAAATCAAGATTCTCTTTGGTGGTGACATTTACCGTTACATCCCTGTCATTCTCCACATACAGGTCGGGAGCGATGGAAGGTATTCTCGTGTTCAGAAAACCATGAGGCTTTCTGCTGGAGGGAGTTTTCTTTTCTTTCTGCTCCTGATGCCCCGGCTTATGTCCGTATTTTCGAGTTCCGATATGATAAGTCTGGCTAAATTTTCCAAAGCCCGTTCCGTAAGTTGTGTACATGGTTTCTTGTCTTTACGTTGTCCTTTTTTCATGTCCTTACCCTTTCACTCCGATGGTTGTCTTGAATTCATATACTGCCCGGTCGTCTTCGATTTCCGGTCCGTGTACGGTCGCGGTGGTCAGTTCCGGATAGTTCATTGAATAGAAATCCATCACTTCAGCCGGAGACATGTTTACGTTCGGATCGTCCAGTACGATTTCCTGACTGTTCTTCTTCATCTTGAATACTCTTTTCATTCCTTTAATTTCCAGTGCCATGTTGTTTATAGTTTATTGGTTTTACAAATCATTTATTTTTATATATTAGCAGTATACCATTTCCACCTGTGCCTCGTCCTTCATCCGGTATTCAGCAGGAAAATCAGGATATTCCGCATATGGGTCCTCTCTTAGAAGTTCCCTGTCATTTTCGTCTTCCGGATCGAAGCAGAATGTATCATGGGCTGTCGGTGCAGTCTGGTATTCCCGTCCGTTTCCGTTCTGTACCTGTGCCGTTCCGTTCGGTATATGCCCGTTTGTCGGCTGTCGTACCTGTTGTTGTGGATAAGGAACCGCCTCAGACTGGTAAGCCTGCTGCTGCGGATATGGCTGCATTGTAGCTCCTTGTGGCATACCTGTTCCTTGCATCACGTGGCGGTTTGGAGCAGGTTGGATATATGCTCCGTTCGTTCCATATACCGGTTGAGGCATTTCCTGTGGAATCTGTTGTGGAGCAGGCTGCATGACAGGTTCAGGATTCATAGTATGGGGCTGTTGCTCGGGGAATATGCTTGTTTGCATACCGGGCTGTGGCTGACCGTTCATGCTGCCTTGTGGTTGGGGAATTACCGGCGCCGGTTCCTCTGCCATACCGAACAGACTTCCTTCGCTGGCCTGTTTCTGTACTTCCTGCATCTTTTCGTCAATTTCCTTCTGTTTTTCTGAAGGAGCCAGCACTCGTGCCTGTTTCAGCCATGTCATTGCTTCGGAGAACCTTTTTGCGGCAGTTGCATCATCAGCCTTCTTGAGGAGTTTTTCCATCTTTTCACGTTTTTCCCTGGCTTCCTTTGATTCAGTCGGTACTGTTGGAGTTTTGGATGATTTGGCCTGTGATGTAGCCTTTTCTGCCTGTTTCTCGAAATTTTCCGCATTGACAAGCAGTCCCTGTACCTTTTGTATCGGTTGTAGTATCGTCTGCAGGAAGCCCATATCCAGTTCTGCCGGTGTTCCATTAACTACCAGTGGCACCATGTTTTGCCGCGTATCCTCTTTCAGGCTGTTCCGCCTTGGCATGACTGCCACACTCAGGCTGTTGTCCACTTTACGGATATTGATATTCAGATCCGTACCTGCTGTAATCATCTGATAAATTGATTGAAAAAACATAATTGAAAAATTTTATGGTTATACATAAGTTTCCTTGAAGAATTCTTTCAGAATATTCTCTCTGTCCGGATTGCTGGAAATATCACGTAGCGATTCCAGATAGTAGCCGATGTTTTTAGGTTCATCAACTGTATTGGGCAGACGTCTTTTAACCGGTCTGATATGTTCGCTCTGTGGCCATGCAGTCGGCATGACAGGAGCTTGTGAAGTTATAGCAACTGTTTCCATATATGTATATTTATATTTTGGGTTATGCGACAAATAATCCTACAATGAACAGAAGAATAAGAATCTTGAAAATAATGACCAGTATCCTGAACAGGAAACCGAAGAATCCTCCTGCAAGCAACAGCAGCGTAATCATCCCGGTGGGGACAATCCCTTTGCTTGTCAGCAGACATATTCCAGTAATCAGGAATATCGCTGTTGCATGTCTGCCGATCTTTCTGATAATCTGTAGTTTCATAATCCTTAATTTTATGAATGAATAATCCCATCGGGATGTGTTTTCCCGATTTTATAGGCCTCCGGCCTCTTGGATTGCCTTTTTGCGCAAGGCCTGGCAGGAAAAAATACCGGAGCGCAGCGAGGATGATTTTTTCCTGTCCAGCCAAGCCCTTGAGGGCAGCCTTGCGGCAAAAGGCAGGCAATCCAAGACCTTTGCCGCTTAAAAGCGGAAAAACAGATTCTTTTCTGTACGGATACAAAAAATGCAGACCTTCAGGCCTGCATTCTTTTGGTTGATTAGGTATAGATGTTATTCTTCTTTTGTGGAATAGGTGTTGAAAATGTCATCAGTCATTTCCTTGGCGAGAGTCCTGATCCTGTTCAGGAAGTCCTGTCCGGTTATCATTCCGCTTTCAAGTCCGGCCAGCTGTTTTTCCCAGTCTGCGGTGAGTGAAGTATCCGCAATTTTCTTTCCACGGATGGTTTCGTAGGTGAACATACCTTTCGGGGTCGGAACAATATATTTCCCTGAATAACGGATATACTTACGGTTAACCAGTGTACGGATGATATTGGTACGTGAGGATACCGTACCCAGTCCGTTCTGTTCCATGTATTCCACCAGTTCTGCATCCGTGAACGGATTTACCGGCAGCTGTTTCTTGTGTACCATGTTGCATCCGCATACATTCAGGGTATCACCTTTCTCCATTTTTGGGAGTTCTTTGACGGAATATCCCGATGTCGGGATCATGTCGGAACACATGAACACGTCATGCCAGCCGGCTTCAATGATTCTTGTTTGTTCGGCCTTGAAATGTTGCGCCGCACAAACCGCTTCAACATTTGTCGTTTCTATGCGGCATGGAGCCATGAATGCTTCGAGCATCCTTCCGGCTACAAGTCTGTAAACCTGCATTTCCTTTTCGGACATATTTCCGGGACGGATACCTGTAATGATGATGGCATGATGTACATTGGCTTTTTCTGCACTTATTACGTGGCGGGACAAACCGGATATGTCAATACCTCCAGTTCCTTTAGCGGCAGGGAACAGCTCCCATGATAGCAGACGCGCCATGATTTGTGGAAGTGAGTCAAACACATCCTCCGTCAGATAACGGCTGGAAGTTCGCGGATAGGAAATCAGTTTCTTTTCATAAAGAGACTGGGCGATGTCATACACCTCTGATGCGGTAAAACCATAGCGGATGTTCGCTTCCTTCTGAAGTTGTGTCAGGTCAAGCAGATCCGGTGGAAGTATTTCCTTAACGCTGTGGCTGATACCTGTAATCTGTGCCTGATGTGCCAACTTGCAGTCCTGAAAAAACATTGTTGCGGATTCTTTGTCGGGAAGATCCTGTGTGCGGCGCATCTTGAAAAGGATGCCGTCCTTTTGCAGGCTGATGTAGATGGGCCAGCTGTCCGATGAAATATGGTTCTCCCTTTCACGGTAGCGTCTGCTGATGGCAGCCAGTACCGGTGTCTGCACCCGTCCGAGGGAATTGTTGCCAAGGCCAGTCGCCTTGCACATGGCATAGCTGGCGTTGATTCCGAGAATCCAGTCCGCCTTGTTGCGGCTGTCGGCAGCAAGGAACAGGCTGTCGTAGCAACTGTCCGGTTTCAGATTTTCCATGCCTTTACGCACAGACTCGTCGGTAAGAGAGGAAATCCACAGACGGAAGCAAGGCTGTGTACAGTTCAGGTATTGATAGACATAGCGGAATGTCATTTCCCCGTCACGGCTGGCATCGGTAGCCGCAATGATGGTATCGCATGCCTGAAACACTCTCTCGATTACTTTAAGCTGGAGCACGGCATCAATGTCCGGTATCCATCCGTTCTCTGTGCGTGTATGCCGTACCATCAGTTCAAATTCGGACGGGATGAAAGGAAAGTCATTCCGTTCCAGCTTCTGGGTTCCGTAGTCCTTCGGCATGGCCAGTGACAGCATGTTCCCGAAAGTCCACGTAACCATGTAGCCGTTTCCTTCCACATATCCGTTTCTTACTTTGGTTGCACCGATGATTCTTCCGATTTCTTTTCCTACACTTGGTTTGTCTGTTAATATGGCAATCATGATAAATTCTGTTTTTATATCTTTCCATACGGTAAGTCCGTATGGAAAGAGAGATGATACATTATGGATTCTTATTTATTCACCTGAAGGGTTGATACCGTTTACGCTGATGACCGGATTTCCATTCTCGTCTTCAATCAGACTGAGTGTGGCATCCATGGTCAGTGAAAATACAGGAGTCTTGATTTTAATGGACATGACATTGGTTTCCTCTCCCTGAAGGAGCAGGTCCATGTTTCCGTCCTTTTCAATTTGCGATTTGCTGATACCTACCGATTCCAGTTTCTCCCAGTCGATTTGTTCAGCCTTGTAGATATGATGATTGGTCTTGTTCATGTTCTTTCTTTTTTTAGTAATTGATGATTTGATTGATTTGAATCCCGTTCAGGTCAGACGGCCTGTTTTGCACCTTTTTTCTGCTCCTGTTGCTGGGTATTGTCAGTCTGTGAAGCACGCTGTGAAGTATTGCGGCGTACATCCGGATTTTCCTGGAAATATTGCAGCTGTCCGGTGTTTGCGTTTACTTTCAGATAGGAATCGAACGGTTTGCCGTTGGGACCTTTCATACCCGTTACAAGGATGGCCTTTCCGTCCTGAAGATTTGCTCTTTCCTGTGCCGAAAGCAGGTGTCCGTAAACCTCAGCCGGGATGGTAGGTGCCTGTCGTTCGTTGAAACCGTCCGGAGTTCTGGAATACTGTGGTCTTCCGCTTGCCAGGTCCAGCTTGACGAATGACGAGAATTCCTCACCTTTACGGTTGATCATGTTCTCAAGATAGATTGGCTGCCCTTTGCGTAACGCTTCCTTGTCTTCCGGTGTGAGCTGTACCGAACAGATTTCCTTCGGTATGTAGATTTCTCCCGTTTCCGGATTGTGTCGCGTATATTGAAGGCCCCCTGTAACCTTGTCCATGGTAACGAAGGAAGAAAACAGTTCGCCGTTCTTTCGCTTCATATCCTCTACAAGGATGGTGTGGCCTTCGTTCAACGCTTTGAGCTGCATGGGGGAAAGCGGTACCCCGCCGAGTGTCTGCTGGTTGAAAGCCTGGTCTTTCGGGAAAATAAATTCGATGCCTCTTCTTTCCGCATTATATTGCAGATTGGCATTGAATTCCTTGCCTTGATTGGATTTCATGCCATCTACGAATATCTGTTCACCGTTTTTCAGTTTCTGAATTTCATCCGGAGTCAGAGTCACACCTTTGATTTCATTCGGGATATAGACATGCTCCTGTCGTACGGCTACCAGTTCGTTGGTATTCTTGTCGATGGAAATCAGACACGGCTCTGTCGTGTTGCCACGCAGGTTAAGGTCAGCCACGCGTCCCATGTTCCCGCTTTCACGCAGGTTCTTCTTGTCCTCTTCCGTGAAGATATGTCCGAAATAAGGACGGTCCAGTTCCGGTTCTTTTCTGATACCGTGGATGCCCAGCATGACCTGCCCGCCGTTGGATATGAACGAAAGGCGTGCATCGAGCTTTGCGGTCAGTACCCCAGGAATGTTGAGTGTCAGCGGCATGGTTCTGTTGGTCTTGTATCCTTTCAACATGCTGTCAAGCTGTCCGGACTGCTCCAGCATTTCCTTGGATATGCCGAACTTACCCAGTTCCTCCCAATTAATCATGTTCTCGTTGTAGCGGTACGTGGGTGTCTGCTGGCGTTGCGGTTCCTGCTGTTCGCGCCCCTGTGCGGCAGCTTCCACCTGTGATACCTGTTCAGGCTGAGCCTGCGTTGTCTGTTCCTGCTTCTTTGCCATTGTTGTTTCCTCCTCTTTTGTTTGACTGTTTTTCTGATTGTTTACTTTCGGTACGATTTCATAGCGTTTCAGAAACTCCTTTACCGCGTCTGTCTTCTTGCCTTCGGCCAGGTCCTTGAGAGCCTGTTTGTTCTGCTTGTAATCGTTGAAGGTCATGCGGATAAGCCTGAAATGCGTAGGCTCCTTCAGCTGGCTCCAGAAGTTCTTGATGAAGTTTTCGAGAATACTCGAATTCTTGTCGAATTTCAAAAATGAGTTCTCATTCTTCTCCTCCGGTGTAACCGTTTGATAATTGCCTTTCCCGTCTGCCTTGCTGACCACTCCCAAACCCTCCTTGGGGTCATTCTTGTTATGTACCAGCAGAAGTTCGTCAATTTGTTCCACATAAGGCTTTTCCGGTTTCTTTGTCCGGCCTTGCCTTTTTTCCTTGTCAGGACTGTTTTCTTGTGCCATAATCTTTTGTTTTGAGTGACTACTTGATTTGTTTCACAGTCCAAATGTAAGATGATAAATTGAGTAAATAATTGATTTATAGATAGATGACATTAGATGTCATAAGGTGTCATCAAATGTCATACGAAGGATAGGAAAGAATGCAAAAACAGTTGGAAAAAAGGATGAAAGGAAGTAGTAAGAGTATAAGTAAAAGCATAGCTAAGCCACCGGACTATGCAGATCGGAGGGAGCTGAAATCCCTGTCTTATTTCGGGA
>artificially_reared_2__coassemble_92_pt1 | contig 61958 bp, 35 predicted proteins | sample artificially_reared_2__metabat2_high_PE_035 | metagenome-assembled genome bin artificially_reared_2 | reverse complement strand
GTCTATATTAAGCCATCATTGATTTTCAATAAGTTAAGTAATGCGTCAGCCCTGGGTTGAAACAAGGCCTTGCCATTACTGTGCCGAGGCCTCGGCACAGTCGTGACGAGACAGAGGTGTCGGCATGATTCAGGGCTGACGCATTACTTAACTTGTTGGTATTTATATATGTAGAAATATTTATATTTGTGATATATGTATTAATTTTATATGGGATAATTCATTACAGAACAAACTACAATGTAACTATAAAAGAGAAATGAATGAATATTTTTTGTCTCATTCTAATATTTTGCTACTTTTGCATTAGCAGATTGTCTTTTATTATTAATGTCTGATGCCTATTAATAATTTACAATCACATACTATTTGCCGATACATAGGTATATAAAAATAAGTAATATAAAAACTTAAAGGATGCTTTTATTGTATCGACAAAAGTTAATGTAAGGACTTAATGTATTTACTATGATACAAGGGGTATTGATTATATTCTTATAACTTCATTTATGTAGATTCTACATCTCCTTTATTAATCAGTTCATAGTTAGGTAGATAATATTAAGAATTTGATAAAATATGGAAGATACAGAAACGTGCAAAATTCACTTCTATTAGAGAATTTTCTCCTTTTTATCTACAATCACTGAGCTTGAAGATTATAACTGACATTCTGTTGAATGTTTTTAATTTCTTTATTATGCCTTTGAAGTTTCTAATTTAAACGAGAATATGTAATCTTGCAAGTATAGTGGATTATAGTTTCGTTTATTTTAAAATAAATTTAATGTATATCATGAAAAGAATTATTCTATTTCTTCTGACTGCGTTGGTGCAGACTGGAATTATTTTCGCATCAAGTATTTCTGAAGCATTTTTTTCTCGAGCAACCCTACCAGTGTTGTCTGGTGAAGTTTTTAATCATTTGGGTTACGTTAGATTGATTAAAAATGCTGGTACTAATGATAGAGTTACAGGTGTTTCTTATTCATTAAAAGGAACGGATTGTATGGGGTGTATCGAATCTGTTTCAGTATACGAATCAGATTCAAACGGACACATTATTAAGAATAGACTTGTAGCAATATCTGATGTGATGTCTGTAAACGGACATATCAGAATTAATTTCCCTATGAAGACTGATACATGTTATCTTGCATTTACAGTAAAAGTCAGTAAAGATATTCCTTTGCAGGGTAGGGTTAATTTGAATTGTACAAATATAACTTTTGATAGTGGAGAGGTAGCTATAAAAGAAAATTTTGTCGAAGGATTAAGAGTTGGTTTTCCATTACGTAAATGGAAACAAGATGGGGTAAATACCAGCAGAATACCAGGACTTATTACTTCAAAAAAAGGTACACTAATGGCTATCTATGATGCCCGTTGGGATTCTGGTCGTGATCTTCAAGGTGATATAGATATAGCATTGAACCGTAGCGAGGATGGTGGAAAGACGTGGCAACCTATGCAGCGAGTGCTTGATATGAAAGAATGGGGTAATTTACCAGAAAAATATAATGGTGTGAGTGATGCTTGTATATTGTGTGATGAAAACACAGGTACTATATATATAGCCGGACTATGGATGCACGGTGTACTAGACAGGGAGACAGGCAAGTGGGTGGAAGGACTTACACAGGATAGTACAAGATGGATACATCAATGGCATGCAAAAGGTTCTCAACCTGGTTTAGGAGTGAAAGAAACGTCACAGTTTCTCATAACCAAGAGTACAGATGACGGTAAGACATGGTCTGAACCTATAAATATTACTCCAGAAACAAAGAAAAAAGAATGGTGGCTATATGCTCCAGCTCCTGGTCATGGTATAACATTGAAAGATGGTACACTTGTTTTCCCTACTCAGGGAAGGGATAAAAATGGTCTTCCTTTTTCTAATATCACTTATAGTAAAGATGGTGGTAAAACGTGGATTGCAAGTAATCCTGCTTATTACAATACTACCGAATGCATGGCTGTAGAGTTAGATAATGGTGAAATAATGCTGAACATGCGTGATAACAGAAACCATGGGGTGAAATCACCTAATGGTAGAAGAATCTGCGTGACATCTGATCTTGGTAAAACATGGAAAGAGCATCCTACTTCACATAGTATATTAACAGAGCCTACCTGTATGGCCTCTATTCATAAACATATATATAAGACTAAAGATGGAAAGAAAACAATTCTTGCTTTCTTTAACCCTAATTCTTATAAATCAAGAAATAAACTTACTTTAAAGTTAAGTTTTGACGATGGAATGACTTGGCCAGAGAAATATTGGCTAATGCTTGATGAATGGGGAGGTGCTGGTTACTCTTGTATTACTTCTATAGATGAAAATACTCTTGGAATAATTTATGAAGGAAGTGGATCTCATTTGATTTTTCAGCAAATCAATTTGAATGAATTATTTTAAAAGCTACTTAATTAAATATTTTATACATTATGAAGAATATTATTTATGCTATTGCCGTTGTCTTGTCAGTATCGTGTACCGGCAAAAATTCAGATTGTGATTCACTGTTAATATCAGGGAATATATTCAATATTGATGCAGGAATAGTTAAGGTTCTTGATGATGACGGTTCGGTTATTGACAGTTGCCTTATTGAAGATGGCAAGTTTAGAGTTGATATAAAACTTGATTATCCTAGGTTTATCACAATTATTGGCAATGATATTGATGATAATAATGTGTTGTTCTCAAGATTATTGGCTGAAAATTCAGATATAGAAATCAGCAGTAATCCAGATACAAGAAAGACAGAATTCAAGGGGGCGGCACTTCATGATGAATATATGGAATATATGAAATATCTTTTGTCTTTGCCTGAGCAGGAAAAAGTTCAGGATTTATATGATGATATTACAAAAGCATCTGTAAATGGTGATGAAATTAAAAAGAATGAACTTTATGAAGAATTGTATTCTGCAACTGATAGTGTAGTTAGTAAACTGTTAAATTTTAAGACTGATTCACCAAACAGTCAGGCTGCGGCCGCTTTGGTATATGAACAGATTTCCAGATTAAGTAATGAAAACAAAAAGTTTGCTTTATCAAAATTTAGCAAAACCCTCAACTCGTATTATCTTGATCTTTTGAAAAATGATGTTAAATGAACAATAGGCTGTTGACTATAAATTTATTTTATTGAAAAACAATTATAATTTTTTAGACAATGAGAATAAATAGATTATTATTGGCATGTATGTTATTGTCTGGGCAGTGCTTTTCACAGGAATGGATTCCTGATAAATGGCCTGTCTTAAAGCATTATGATCAACAACATTTATATAGGGTAGCATTGCCAATAGGGGGTATCGGTACAGGAACAGTTTCTCTAGGTGGACGTGGGGAACTTAGAGATTGGGAATTGATGAATGTTCCTGCTAAAGGTTTCAGTACTGTGACATCAGGAAACAATGCACCGTTTTTTGCTATATATACGAAGCCCGATGGTGGGGAGTCAAAAACCACTTTGTTGGCAGGAGCTTTATATCCGCATGAATATATGCATTATGAAGGAAGACCGGTTGATCATCATGGTTTACCAAGGTTTGAAAACTGTTCTTTTGATGCTGCTTATCCTTTCGGACAAGTTCACCTTACTGATGGTAATCTTCCTGTAGAGGTTACAGTAAAAGGTTTTAATCCTCTGATTCCTGGAGATGCCGAAGCGAGTGGAATACCTGTTGCAGTAATAAGTTATGAGGTGAGAAATACTTCTAATGTTTCTGTAGATGTTGCCGTATGTGGATCAATAAGGAATTTCATAGGAAAAGATGGTAGTAAATTCGTTACAAATTGGAAAGGTGATTATGTACCAGTAGGTTGTAAGGATAATAAAAATGAGTTTAGAAGTGAAGCAGGGCTTAAAGGTTTATATTTTTATTCAGATGGTGTGGATAAATCAGATCCTGCGTATGGCAATATGGCTTTGACTACACAAGCTTCAAAAGGTGTAACATATAGGACTTCTTCTTTACCCGATGAGTGGAATAATGCTATTTTAGGTTTTTGGGATGATTTTAGTGCAGATGGAGAACTGAAAGAAATGTCTCAGACTTTTGATGTAGATCCTATGGCTTCACTTGCAATAAAGAAGAGTCTTAGACCTGGAGAATCAAAAACATTTACTTTTTTCCTAACTTGGAACTTCCCAAATCGTAAAGCTTGGTCACAATCTGTAGTTGGTAATTATTATAGTATAAATTATCCGGATGCCTGGGAAACAGCTCTAAAGGTTGTTAAAGAAATTCCTGATTTGGAAAGACAGACTTTGAATTTTGTTAATGGGCTAATAGGATGTTCTTATCCTGATGTTGTTAAAGAAGCTGCTTTATTTAATTTGTCAACATTACGTTCGCAAACTGTTTTTCGTATTCCTAGTGGTCATCTAATGGGATGGGAAGGAGTTATGGATAGATTTGGTTCATGTATGGGATCATGTACACATGTATGGAATTATGAGATGGCTACCGCGTTTTTGTTTGGTGAACTTTCAAGAAGCATGAGAGATGTGGAATTTAATTATGCTACAAAGGAAAATGGTCTTATGAATTTTAGAGCTTCATTACCATTGAGTGAAGCATCAAAAGGAAATTCTGCTGCTGCAGACGGTCAGATGGGATGTATAATGAAATTCTATCGTGACTGGCAACTATCGGGTGATAATAACTTCCTTGCTGAAAATTGGAATCAGATAAAAAAAGTATTGAGCTATGCTTGGATTGAAGGAGGATGGGACGGTAATCAGGATGGTATAATGGAAGGATCTCAACATAATACAATGGATGTAAATTATTTTGGACCTAATCCTCAAATGGGCTTTTGGTACTTAGGAGCTCTTAGAGCTGCAGAGGAAATGGCAGATGCTATGAATGATCGGAAATTTGAGAAGAAGTGTAGAAGACTGTTTGAGAATGGTTCAAAATGGATAGATAATAATTTGTTTAATGGAGAGTATTACGAGCATAAGATAACAGATCCAAAAACGTTTGAATTTCTTGATTTAAATAATGAGAATATAGAGATTCCTAATTATCAACTTGGATCTGGATGTCTTGTTGACCAACTTGTAGGACAGTATATGGCTCATATTTGCGGATTAGGATATCTTGCCGATAAGAATAATATAAGACAGACAATGAAAAGCATAATGAAGTATAATTTTATTGACGACTTTAGTAGTCATTTCAATAATATGCGTTCTTATGTAATTGGCGACGAGTCTGGTCTTTTGATGGCTTCCTGGCCTAAGGGAAGACTTAAAGTGCCATTTCCATATTTTTCAGAAGTAATGACTGGTTTTGAATATTGTGCTGCAGTAAGTATGATATATGAAGGAATGGAAAATGATGCCATAAAATGTATTCGTGCTATAAGAAGCAGGCATGATGGGGCAAAAAGAAATCCATTCAGCGAAGAAGAGTGTGGACATCATTATGCGAGATCTATGGCAAGTTGGGCTGCTATAATAGCTATGAGTGATTTTCATTATTCAGGAACCGATAAAATTATGTGTTTTACTTCCAATCCGGGAACTTATTTTTGGAGTAATGGAACCTCATGGGGCACTTGTAATATAGAGGAAAAAGAAGTTGGTATAAAAGTACTAAAAGGAAAGTTGAACCTTAAGTCGTTGAGGATAGGCGACAAGATTATTAGTTTTGATAAATTTGATTTATCTGAAAACGAGTCGAAGACGGTAGTTATAAAATAGTTTTAAGCGTCTGATATAAGTGTTGTAATATTAGTTAACTCTACTTATATCGGACGTTTTTTTTGTTGGATTTTGTACATTCAGGCAAATATAATTTTATATATAGCAAATAGAGTTTAAGCCATAATAATTATGTTTTCCTAATTTTGTAAAGAAAAAAATATTTATGGAATATAAAGTAGACATATCTTTGCATGATGCCATGTCATTACTTGAATTGGGTGAGGATTTTCATGATGAGGTTCAGGAAGTTCTGACAGAATTCTGTAATACAGCTTCCCCTGAAGGAGGATATAAAATTTACGAAACACTTTCCATGAATGACAGTGGCTTTATTCTTGAATACACAGAATTCTGTTGCGGAAAGAAGATTCTTAAGGCTTTGCAGGGGTCCGAACAAATGGCTGTAGTGTTAGCAACGGTTGGAGAGGATGTTGAATCTCTTATAAAGAAATATAATGATGAATACGATTTTCTAAAAGCATACTGGTGCGACAAACTTTCCAATTGGACACTCGACAGGATAATTGAGTCTATAAAAGGAGAGATTTCATCCAAATGCGCTGAAAACCATTTTAAGATAACGTCCAATTGGGGACCGGGCTATTGCGGCTGGGATGTATCGGAACAGAAGAAACTGTTGCCTCTTTCAGTAGCTGACAAACTTAATATATCATTGTCTTCGTCAATGCTTATGCATCCCATAAAATCTATAAGTGGTGTAATAGGCATCGGTAAAGATGTAGTTTATAAAAAAAGTGGTTGTGGCGATTGCAATCTTGTGAAATGTGCCTATAGATCATTGAAATGGTAACAAAATACTATATGCTATGATAAATCATACATTAAGAATTGAACCATCGGGGTTGACACTTACCGTGGAGCATGGAATTTGCCTTGCAGATATATTAAAGTCATTCAAAGTAGAGTTTCCATGTGGAGGAAAGGGTGTTTGTGGAAACTGTAAAGTAAAAATCCTGTCGGGTACGGTAAGAAAGGATATTTTGCATGAGAGCATCCTGAACAAAAAGAATCTCTCATCTGAATGGTGTCTTGCATGTTATACTAAGGTTGAGGATGATCTTGTGATAGAGATACCTGACGGTAATATGTCTGTACAGTCGGATATGTCGGATGTGGATATAAAAATGTCAGAATTAGGTACTGCTGTTGCTGTTGATTTAGGTTCCACTACCGTTGTGTCACAACTGGTAGATCTGACTTCCGGCAAAGTTCTGGCATCTTGTTCTGGCATAAATCCGCAAAGCAGTTATGGAGCCGATATTATATCACGAATTTCGTATGCTATGGAAAGTGGAGAAAATCTATCACTTCTAAGCAACCTGATACGTTCGAGTGTTGGCTTTCAGATAAAAGAACTGTTGGCCCAATGTCCGGATGCAAAAGTGAAGAAAGTACGTATAGTAGGAAATACCGTAATGCATAATCTCTTTTCAGAATTTGATGTCACAGGTCTGTCGCGTGCCCCATATCAGTCGGAACATAATGAACTGTGCCGTTTCACTCCTGATAGTCTTGGATGGAATTTCCTGGAAGATTGTATTATAGAATTCATGCCTAATATAGGCCATTTTGTAGGAAGTGATATTCTTGGAGGAATCATATCTTGCGGTATGATGGAATCAGAAAAATACTCTTTGCTGGTCGATCTTGGAACAAACGGTGAAATAGCTTTGGGCAACAAAAATGGTTTCATTTTCACATCTACTGCTGCAGGTCCGGCATTCGAAGGTATAAATATATCGTGTGGAATGCGTGCTTCTTCTGGAGCTATATCGGAAGTTGGTTATGAAGATGGAAAATTCAAAGTTTCCGTTATTGACGGAATCTCACCCAAAGGACTTTGCGGAAGTGGTCTTGTTGAGGCTGTACATTGTTTGCTTAAGAATGGGATGATAGATTTTTCAGGTGCTGTAACTGAAGCAGGAAAAGAAAAATTCGAACTTTCGGAAGGCGTTTATCTTACTGTTGCAGATATCAGGGAGTTTCAGTTGGCTAAGGCTGCAATAGCAACAGGTATACAACTTCTGCTTAATCACAGTTCACTTACATACAATGATATTTCGGCCGTTTACGTAACAGGTGGATTGGGAAATTATCTTAATACAGAGAAAATAAGACAGCTTGGCATTATACCAGACATATCTGAAGACAAGTATATAAGAATGTCTAATGCTGCACTTTCAGGATGTAAGATCCTTCTGTATGAAGATAGTTTCAGAAAGTTGCAGAGTATATTAGACAAGTCCCGTTATTGTCCTCTTGAAACAGACGCGAGCTTTATGGATGTTTATTGCAACAATATGTTTTTCCCTTATGATTGGATTTGATAATTAAAATATAGACTATGAAATTTAACAGGAATTTATTATTAGGCTTATGCCTTTTTGGAACAATGAGCAATGTCAGTGCTGGAGTAATACAGTACACTTTGCCATCTGATGTACAAGGAATCAGGAATGAAGTAATATCACTCAACGGTGATTGGAAGTTTCAGTTCTCAAAGAAAGACAAATGGGAGAAAGTTGTTGTGCCCGGAGAACTTGCCATGCAGGGATTCGGTATACAGCACGACAAACCGGTGTTATATAAGAAGACTTTTTCCGTACCTTCCGATTACAATAATAATAAAATAATTTTACGTTTTGACGGAGTCTACTCATATGCTCGTCTTTGGATAAACGGAAAACAAGCAGCAGAGCACTGCGGCGGCTTTACTCGTTGGGAGACAGATATTACAGATCTTGTAAAAGTTGGAAAGAAAAATGAAATCCAGCTCGAAGTAACCGATGAATTGAACAATATATCATACGCTTCAGGTTATGCACACCATCCTATAGGCGGAATCCTGCGTGATGTTACTTTATATGCTGTACCAAAAGCCAATATGCAGAATTTCTTTGTAGAGACACTGCTTGATGAAGAATATAAGAATGCAGATCTGCGAGTGTCATACTCTATGCCTGAAGAAGGCAAAGTATCTTTTGTACTGAAGGATAAAAAGAACGGTACAGTAAAGTTCAGGTCAGAAAAAATCAGTTCAAAAACAGGGGAGAACGAACATCTGTTCAATATTACTTCTCCGGTATTGTGGGATGCAGAACACCCTAATCTTTATACACTGGATGTAGAAGTGGAGTCACAGTCGGGAAATTATACTTTTACACGCGAAATTGGTTTCAGGAAGATTGAGATAAAAGGTGACAGAATGTTTGTCAATGGCAAGCAAGTAAAATTGCGTGGAGCCTGCCGACATGATATTCACCCAACTTTGGGACGTTCTACAAACAATGAACTTGACAGTCTTGATGCAGCATTGTTCAAGAAATCAAATATGAACTTTGTGCGTACTTCCCATTATCCACCATCAGAAAATTTCCTGAAACATTGCGACAGAATGGGTATCTACGTTGAATGTGAGACAGCAGTATGTTTTGTTGATACTTATCGCCAGAAAAATTATGCACCAGGCAAGAGCCAGGACGATCCGGCTTTTACCGAAAAATATCTTGGACAGTTGCAGGAGATGGTTGCCACAGCACGTTCCCATTCATCGGTACTGTTCTGGTCTATTGGAAACGAGTCTGTATACGGCAAGAACTTTCAGCTGTCGTACGATTGGCTCAAGGCTGAAGATAAGACTCGTCCTGTAATATTCAGTTATCCCGGCATTGTAGAAAAAGGAAAAACCGCTTATGACATTCTTAGCATGCACTATCCCGGTTGTGACGGAACATTATCTCAGTTCAGTGTTTCTACCAGAGGATTCCAGGGAGAAGGAAAACCGGCCCTGTTCGATGAGTGGGCACATGTTCCTTGCTATACATATTCAACACTTCAAGACGATCCAAATATAAGAGGATTCTGGGCAATATCATTAGACAAAATGTGGAGTAACCTGTTTAAAGCTCCGGGAGGTCTTGGTGGAGCAATATGGTGTTATTCAGACGAGACATTTATGTTGCCGGTTCCTGAAAAAGGAACACCATATTGGATTGAATTTGCATATACAAAGAAACCAAAAGATTTCAACGGAAACTGTGTAGGTTATGGCGAATGGGGAATAGTTGATGTATGGCGAAGAGAAAAACCGGAATTCTGGGGAACCAAGAAAGCATACTCACCTGTTAGAGTTATTAACACATCTGTTGATAACTTTGTAAGTGGTGGAAAAATAATGCTGCCGGTATACAACCGTTTTGATCATACAAACTTCAATGAACTCACCATTAAGGTAACATATAATGGAAATGTTTCAGTAATATCATCGCCGGATATTGCTCCTCATGAGAAAGGAATAATAGTAATACCGGCTGACAACTGGTGTGAAGGAAATTCATTTATGATTGAATTTTTCGGAAGAGACGGCGGACTGATTGATGCAGAAAAAATATCATTAGGCAATCAGACAGTCAAGCAATTCTGCAATAAACACAATGGAAGCAGTCTGAAGATTGATGACACCTCTTCTGATTACGTGACAGTACAAGGTGAAGGATTCGAAATTCCGTTTAATAAGTCTACAGGACTTATGGAAAATGTAAAATCCAATGGTAATGTGGTGATTGAAAAAGGACCATTCCTCAATCTTGACCTCAACTTTAATCATCTTACCGGAGCTGAAGTTCGTGACAAAGCACGTAATTATATAGTGAAAGATACTGATTGGAAAAAGAGCTCGTTCACACTCAACAATGACGGTAAGAACGTTAAAGTTGCATTGGCAGGCAGTTATGAAGACATAAAAATCAATATCGAGATAATCATAGAACCTTCTGGTGAGATAACAATCCAGTATCTTACCGATGGAGAATATAATGGATGGTTGAGAGAATCAGGATTAAAATTCCATCTGGCAGACAATTTCTCTAATCTGAGCTGGAAACGAAAAGGATACTGGTCGTATTATCCCGAAGGTAATTTTGCAGGAAATGAAGGTAATACACCTTTATATAATCCAAAGAAAGTGAACTACGGAGAGAACCCAGAACAGGACTGGAATATGGATACATATAATTATTATTATTTCTCTGACAAGGGAGCTTTATGCAATAATCCTTTGACCAATAAGGCAAAAGGTATGAAGGAAAATATATATGAATATATTCTTACATCAGATAAAGCATCTCATTTATTGGGAGTGACTTCGGCCGGAGGAGATTTGGGATGTAGAATGAACAAGACCCCTGAAGATAAGTTGATATTATACGTAGACAATAGATGGGATTATCCTGAGATAGCCTGGGGAGACTACTGCAAGGAACTTGAAGTGATACCTGTATCGGGTACAGTGAAACTCCATTTGTAAAGTGTTGTAATAGCGGGTATGGTTTAAAGTCTTGATAATGTAAGCCGGAACAGATTGCTGTATCGTTCCGGCTTATTATTTTTAGCTTTATGGTTCTTGGCCTTATTCTTATTATTCTTATTATTCTTATTGCTTTTTCAGAACATATTTTGAATAATCGGTTGGAGTATATCCGGTAATATCTTTAAACTGATGATTAAAGTGAGACAGACTGTTGTAACCGCAGTCGTAAGCAATTTGCCCTATGTTTATACTCCTGTTTGAAAGTAACTTGACTGCATACGATATTCTTAGCTCAGTAAGATATTCGAACATCTTCTTTCCGGTATGTTTCTTATAATACCTGCACAGGGCACTCGGATTCATGCCAACATTGCCGGCAATATCTTCCAGAGAAATATCATTTTGGTAATTATTGTTTATGAAGGCATGTACCTTACTGATGATTAAGTCTTTTTCAGAATTGTTTTCATTGTGATATATATCTGTAGTGAGTTCGTGATAAATACATTCGGTACTCAGTCTGTATAAAAGCATATAGAAATCATTTATCTTCTTGAATCCTTCTGTATTAACCAGATTCCTGAACATATTTTTCATTTCTTCTATATTGTCACTCTCAAAAAAAAGTCCCTTTTCCGATTTCTTCAATATCGTATATATGTCTGATAATTCAGGAATGTCATATATGTTTTCCGGAAAGATGTTTTTATTGAACTGTGTATATATAGATCTTGAAACCAGACAGTTGCCTTCATTATAGTATTCATCTCCACTGAGCCATAAATGAGGCAGATTAGACCCTATAAGCATAAAGTCGCCTGGCTGAAGCTTTCTTATTGAGTCGCCGACAAAACTCAATCCTGTACCTTCTTCAATCAATATCAGTTCGTACTCCGGATGAATATGCAGAGGAGCGGCAAAATATGGGTTTGAGTATGATATTACGGAGAAAGAACTTCCCAGTTTCTTTTCAACTTTTTCAAAGGTAGCTTCCATACGTATGATTTATTAACTATAAATAATGTATTGCAAATAATATACATATATGTGCAAATATATTACAAATTTCTAACAAGAGCAATATATAACTTTGCGATATATAAAAAATGATATTATGAAACATAGAGAAAGAGTTATAAAGGCGCTTAATCATGAGATTACAGACCGCCCACCTTTTCAGGCTACTTTCACTCCTGAATTTGCTGACCGTTTACGCGAGCATTTTAATCTGCCAAAACAATTTTCCGAACCGCATCATCGTGACTGGTATGGATATGAACTGGAGAAACTTACCCATCAGGATATTCTTCAGGCAAGTGTAGGATGGTCTACAAATTATTATCTTAAACCTGAACCTTATACTGATGAATGGGGAGTTGAATGGAAAATTGATCCATACGAAACTCCGTTTGGTATAGGACATTATACCAATATAGCAAAAAATCCATTGAGAGATGATGACGAAAAAGCTATGGCTTATAAGGCTCCGGATCCTCACAGACCGGAATTGTATAAGAACGTAGAAAGACTTGTAAGGGAATATGGTGACGAGTATTTTATAATAGGCCGTATTCACTGTACTATCTTCGAGTCGGCCTGGGCTTTAAGAGGTCTTGATACCCTTATGACTGATTTTTATATAAATCCCGATCTGGCAAATCATCTTCTGGATGAAACCTGTGGATATCATAAGGAAGTAGCCAAGAAAATGGCTGAAATAGGTGTTGATATGATATGGCTGGGCGATGATATGGGAGCCCAGAACTCTCTTATGATTGATCCGGAATTGTGGCGTGAGTTCTTCAAATGGAGAATGGCTGATATAATACGCACTGTTAAGGAAATAAAACCTGATATAAAGGTAGCCTACCATACCGATGGATGTAACTATGATATTATACCCGATTTGATAGAGATAGGTCTTGATGTGCTTAATCCTATACAGACAGAGTGTATGGATCCTGAAATACTTCAGGAAAAGTATGGAGACAAATTGTGCTTCTTCGGTGGCGTGGCTGTACAGTCTACATTGCCAATGGGAACACCGGAACAAATCGAGGCTGAATATAAATGGCTGAAGAATTCTATAGGCAAGGGAGGAGGATGGATATGCGCGCCAACTCACCATGTACAGCTTGATACACCTCTTGAGAACTTCTTCCATCTAATTGAAGTTATACAGAAAGAAAATTGAAACATACTGACTGAAAAATATATATTAGTTTAATTGTTAAGGTAAATAAATGGGTGGCTCATTGCATGCCACTCATTTATAGAGATTGTTTTGCAGGGTTAGCACTTAAAATATAGATATAGGAAAAACATATATTATGGGAATAAAAAACTTGCTTTTTGTAATAGGTGGCATTCTTTGTACTAATACTATTGTTAATGCTCAGGAAAAAACATTTTTCGAAGTCGCTTACAATGATTGTGGCGATAACAAGAAACAGCCTAACTTAATACTTGGTGAAAACTATATTATGCCAGAGTCTTTTGGTGGTGATATGGTAATGCGTTCATGCAATTTCGGCGGTAAGGTTATCTATGCTTTCGACAAGATGGATATCCATGCAGACTATAGAATGGAAATATCATTTTTTGCTGATGATGACAGGGAACTGGAACTTATTGCCGATGGTAATCCTATATGCGAAAACATACATGTACCGGGAGGAAAAGTTGTAAAGAAAATAATAGATCTTCCACGTCATTCATTTGCATACGGACAGTTTGTGCTGGTTGTAGGTGTTGCCAAGGGAGCTAATGCCGTAGTATCTGAGATAAAGATTCTTTCATCGAACAAGAAAATGCTTTCGCCTGTTTCTGAAGAGGCTAAAAACTCTCTCAAGACAGTTCAGACCTATACTGTAAATACAAATGTAAATGTAGAGGAAGTTTTACCACAATATATTCCCGTTCCAACATCAGTGAAAGATGTATATAGAAATGTAGTCTCATTAAACGGAACATGGGATTTTTCTGAATCTGAAAATGGAAATGAATGGCATTCCATTCAGGTTCCAGGACAGTGGAGCATGCAGGGCTTTAAAGTAGATTCAGCTTCATTTGCGAGATATAAAAAAGATTTTGATATACCTGCCGACTGGAAAAATAAACAGGTTTATGTAAGATTTGATGGTGTACACAGTGAATATAAAGTATTTGTAAATGGTAAACAGGCTGGGTATCATTTAGGAGGTATGACACCTTACGACCTGAATATTACTGAATTCTTAAGAGAAGATAATAATGAATTGTCTCTCAGTGTAAGAAGTGAATCCCTTGCAGATATGCTGGGAAGCCTTACTCAATATGCCGCACATCAGTTGGGAGGTATAACACGAAAAGTAACTCTGTTTGCTGTTCCTGATGTCCATATTTCGGATTTGAGAATAATAACAGATCTTGATGAAAACTATAAAGATGCACGTCTTAAATTGTATGTCTCTGTAACCAACTCTTCTTCCAATAAAACAGAGAATATGAATGTCCGTGCTATGCTTGACAAGCATACGGCTGCAGGAACACTGAATTTGCCGTCAATTCAACCGGGTGAAACTTGGAGCGGATGGCTTGAATTCGATGTAGAAGCTCCCGAACTGTGGGATAATGAACATCCTAACCTGTATAATCTGCATTTAGACCTTTATCAAGGAACAAATTCTATAGCACAGATTGAAAAGAAGTTCGGCTTCAGAGAGATTGAGGTTAGAGGTAACCGCATGCTTGTAAACGGTAAGCCAGTAAAACTTAGAGGTGTATGCCGTCATGAGGCACATCCTCTTTATGGACGTTCGCTTACTGATGCCGAATGGAAGGCAGATGCACAACTTTACCGTGATGCCAACTGTAACTTTATCAGAACTTCACATTATCCGCCAGCTGAAGAGTTTATCGAATATTGTGATGAACTTGGACTGTTTGTAGAGCTTGAAGCGCCTGTTTGCTGGATAGGACATCATGCTAATGAAAACTGGCAGAGATTGAACTATAAAGATGAGAAATACTATGAATATGTGCTTCAGGCCGATATGGAAACTGTACATTTTTATAGAAATCATCCTTCGGTAGTGCTATGGTCTATGGCAAATGAGTCTTATTGGAATAAGGGATTTGCACAGGTTGCAGAATATATGAAGAAAGCAGACATCACTCGTCCGTTTGCTTTCCATGACCAGGCATACGGAGGTTTTAACAATCAGGGGAGTACAGCTCCTGTAGCGAATATCCATTATCCGGGTCCTGGAGGATATAAGGAGGCAGAGAAGAGTAATCGTCCTATGACATACGGTGAATATTGCCATCTTAATGTATATAACAGAAGTGAGCTTGTTACAGATCCGGGAATACGTAGTGATTGGGCTCTTGCTCTTCAGCCAATGTGGGAGAATATGTACAAGACTGATGGCGTGTTGGGTGGTTCAATATGGTCGGGTATTGATGATATCTTCCAGTTGCCCGATGGAAATGCTGTAGGTTATGGTGCATGGGGACCTATCGACGGATGGCGTCGTCCGAAGCCGGAATATTGGGATATGAAGAAGATTTACAGTCCTATAAAGCTTCATACAGAGTCTCTTGAACCTTCTTCACAGTTTGTTCTTGATATTGAAAACAGATATACATATACAGATTTTAATGAGTTGAAAGTAAAATGGAGTTTTGCCGATAAAACAGGGTTTACTCCTATAAGTCTTTCACCGGGAAAAAGTGGTAAACTGATAATAAATACAGGAATAGAGCCTAAAGGTGGTCAGTTAAAGCTTGAATTCATAGATCCAAGAGGATTTATAGCAGATGAATATCTGATACCAGTAGGTGAGCAAACAGAAAATAAGATATCTGTACCTGAAAAGGTTAATACAAAGCTTAAATCATCGAAAACAGAATATATAATAACCGGAAAAGGATATAAATGTGTTATTGACAGAAATACCGGTATTATATTAAGCTTGGAAAAGAATGGAAAGAAGATATTGTCGGGTGGACCGCATCTTATGGCACTCCCACTAACTGGAGGTGGATGCTATCCAAATCATAATGCCGATACTCCAATATTTAATGATATGTGTGAAGGATGGACAGTATCATCAATTTCAGCTGAAAAGGCTGATAATGATGTGCTTGTTAAGGTATCCGGGTCATATAAAGATTTTGATGGTGAGTATAGTATATTTTTAAATGCCAGTGGAGAAATAAAAGTAGACTATAGCTTTACATCAAAGACCAATATAAACCCTCGTCAGTGGGGTATGGTTTTTGAAACCGCCGATGGTTTTGACAAGACATTCTGGCGCAGGAAAGGTCTGTGGAGTGTGTATCCGTCCGATCATATAAGTCGTCCTGTAGGAGAAGCCAAGAGTTTCTATGAAGAAGTACCTGTTGAACAGAATCCAAGGATAGAACCTACATGGTCATGGAGTAAAGACCATAATCAGTTGGGAAGTAATGATTTCCGTTCTACCCGTCGTAATATCTGGTATGCCGGTCTTGAAAATGTATCTGACGATTCAAAGGTCACAGTAATATCTGATGGTACACAGCATTGGCGTACATGGAAATCAGGCAATAAATCCCAGTTCCTTGTTGCCGATTTTGTAACAGCTGGCGATGAAATGTTCTTAAGTGGACATTATGCCCCTTACAGAAAGCCATTAAAGGCTGGGGATGTTATAAAAGGGGTGATTATTCTAAGAATAGATTAGGTTTATTGTCTGGAATACATTTTATATAAAGTCGTATAAATGAGTAGTACTTAATATATGTGAAATATATTATATACTTAAACTATTATATGTAAAGGCGTTTTAATTCTTAAATCGTGATTTTATACATCAAAAAAGAGATTTTATACATTTTCCTTATTATTGATAACATCTAACTTTGCAAGTGAAAATGATAGTTATTTCTTGTTGTTGTATTTTTGCTTACTATATATCTTTGATTAACAGTTAATTATATAATAATGTTTAATACAGTATATAAATATCATATTTATATACAAATGAATTTTATATGGGTTTTGATTTGTGTGAATAATATTTTATGATATAAAAATATTACAAATATACTCAAATCATATATTATGAAAAAATATTACTTATTTATGATAAATTAGTTAACTTAAACTCTTATGAAAGAACAAAGGAAAAAAAATCTGGCCCGTTTAATTATGGGAGGAATGGCATTGTCTTCTTGTTTGTGTGTGTTTCCTTTAAATGCTTCAGGCATTCAGAATTTAAATTCAGAAGCATTTCTGTCTGTAAATCAAACTAAAAAAATCAGTGGTTTGGTTAAAGATGCAACGGGAGAGCCTATTATTGGTGCTAATGTTAAGGTCTTGGGTACTACACTTGGTACTATTACTGATTTAGATGGTAAGTTTTCTTTAGATGTACCATCAAATGCAAAATTGGAGATATCGTATTTGGGATATACATCTGTAAATGTTCAAATAGATTCTCGTACAGAATACAACATAGTTCTTAAAGAGGATACACAGACTCTTCAAGAAGTTGTAGTTGTAGGTTTCGGTACTCAGAAAAAGGTAAATCTTACAGGTTCTGTTGGTACCGTAGACAGCGAGGTTTTGGAATCTCGTCCGGTTCAAAATGCAGTTCAAGCTTTACAGGGTGCAGTTCCCGGACTTCAAATCACTACGTCAAGTGGTGCTCTTGATAATAAGATGTCAATGAATGTACGTGGTACAGGTACAATAGGTGACGGCTCATCAGGTAGTCCTCTGGTATTGATAGATGGTATGGAGGGTGATATTAATTCTATAAACCCTCAGGATATAGAGAATATATCTGTATTAAAGGATGCTGCAGCTTCTTCTATTTATGGATCACGTGCTCCGTTTGGTGTAATACTTGTAACCACTAAATCAGGAAAGAAAGGTAAGATGTCGATCTCTTACAATAATAATTTCAGATATGGTAAGCCTATTACTATGCCAAAGCAGATGGATTCATACACATTTGCTACTTTCTATAATGATGGATGTTTAAATAACGGAACTGGTGCATATTTCACTCCAGAACATTTGCAGCGAATAAAAGACTATCAGAATGGGGTATTGAAAGAGACCTTGCAGGCAAGTGGTGATTATTGGATGGATGGTTACGCAGGAGGTAATGCCAATACCGACTGGTATGATGTCATTTATAGAGACTGGACATTCTCTCAAGAACATAATGTGAGTGCTAATGGTGGCAGTGATAAGATTAGCTATTATTTATCTATGAACTATCTTGATCAGAATGGACTTATGGAGTTCAATCAGGATACATATAATAGATATACTACTACAGCTAAAATTAATGTACAGCTTACAGATTGGGCTAAAGTTAATTATAGCAATCGTTTTACTCGCGAGGACTTTGGCCGTCCGTCTCGATTGACAAATGATTTATACAGAGATTTGGCACGTCAGGGATGGCCAACTCTTCCGGTATACGATCCTAACGGTTATATGTTTCATTCACCATCTCCAGTATTACCTTTGAAAGATGGTGGTAGAGACAAAACTCAGACAGATAACGTATATCAGCAGATTTCACTTATATTGGAGCCAATCAAAAACTGGATAACTCATGTTGATGTCAATTATAGAATACAGTCTGTAAATCGTCATTGGGATACTCAGACTTTATATAATCATGATGTTAATGGTAATCCTTACGTTATAAGCTTTTATTCAGATTCTGAGGCTCATGAAGATAACTGGAAAGAAAACTATTTGAACATTAATGCCTATACCGAGTATTCTCATTCATTGGAATCAGGCCATAATTTTAAAGGAATGATAGGTTTCCAGGCAGAAGAATTGAACAAATCGGAATTTGGAGCAACAAGAAAAGGATTGATAGTTCCAAGTCTTCCTGAAATTGATATAACTACAGGATTGGATAATAGTGGAACTCCTGTGTCTCCATCTGTAAATGGTGCAAGATACTCTTGGGCTACTGCAGGTTTCTTTGGTCGTATTAATTATGATTATAAAGGAAAGTATCTGATGGAAGTCAATTTGCGTTACGATGGAACATCTCGTTTCAGACGTGATCAAAGATGGAATCTTTTCCCTTCTTTCTCTTTAGGATGGAATGTTGCTCATGAAGAGTTCTGGGAACCTTTGTCAGATATTATCGGAACATTGAAATTGAGAGGATCTTATGGTGAATTGGGTAATCAGAATACCAATTCATGGTATCCTACATATAGAACATTAGGAGTCTATGCAAGTAGTGGTTCATGGATTCAGAACGGCCTGAAACCAAATACAGCATCTGTTCCTGGTTTGATAAGCTCTACACTTACATGGGAAAGGGTTAAGAACTGGAATATAGGTATTGATTTTGGTGCCTTTAATAATAGATTGACAGGTTCTGTAGATGTCTTTAACAGAAAGACTATTGATATGGTAGGACCAGCTCCTGAACTTCCTACTATTTTGGGAATGGCTGTACCTAAAACAAATAATACAGACTTGGAAACTTATGGTTTTGAACTTAATATAGGATGGAATGACAGATTAAGTAATGGCTTCGGCTATAGTGCTAAATTTATTCTTTCTGATTCACAGACAAAGATAACACGATATCCAAATCCAACTAATACATTGGATAAATATAAGAGTGGCGAAATGATGGGTGATATCTATGGTTATGAAACAATAGGTATTGCAAAGTCGAGAGAAGAAATGGAACAGCATTTAGCTTCTCTTCCTAACGGTGGTCAGGATGCCATTGGTAGTAAATGGGATGCCGGAGATATAATGTATAAAGATTTAAACGGTGATGGCAAAATTGATGGCGGTGGAAATAAATATGATGATATGGGAGACCGTAAGAAAATCGGAAACAATACACCTCGATATCAGTTTGGTTTAGATCTGTCTGCTGATTTTAAAGGTTTTGACTTCAGAGCATTTTTCCAGGGTGTGATGAAACGTGACTATTGGCAAGGTAGTGCATATTTCTGGGGTATAGGAAATAGCGGAATATGGCATTCAACAGGTTTTGTTGAACATGTTGATTATTTCCGTGCCGAACCATCTAATGATTTGCCTGCTAATTTAGATTCTTATTATCCGAGACCTATTTTTGATTCAAGCAAGAACAATCAGGTTCAGACAAGATATTTGCAAAATGCGGCATATATACGTTTGAAGAACATTCAGTTAGGTTATACTCTGCCTTCATCTCTGACAAATAAGTTTGGAGTATCTAAATTACGCCTCTTTGTTTCCGGTGAGAACTTATGGACAGGAACATCTCTTTCATCAATATTCGACCCTGAAACAATTAGTGGTGGTGATGGTAGTAATGGTAATGCGTATCCATTATCAAAGACAATATCATTTGGATTAAGTGTTAATTTATAATTTAAAGATTGTATACAATGAAATATTTAAATATATCTATCCTTTTGTCAGGAATAGCTTTGTCTGGATGTTTGACATCTTGTAATGATTTTTTGGACAGAGAGCCTTTAGCTTCCGTTTCTCCAGAATATTATTTAGTTGAGGAATCTCAGTTGGCTGCTTATGCAAACCAATTATATTCGAATATCTTGCCCGGTCATTCTTATGGATATGGTCTTTTCGGTGAAGATAGTAATACAGATAATCAGGCTAATTTTGATTATAATAATAGATTTGTTCCAGGGCAATGGAAAACTTCTCAGTCGGCAAGTTCTGCTTATGAATTTTCCAATATTTACAGCTGTAACTACTTCCTTGAAAATGTTTTGCCTAAGTATGAGGCAAAACAAATAAATGGAACAGACGAGAATATACGTCATTATATTGGTGAAATTTATTTTTTAAGAGCTTATGAATATTTTAAAAGATATCAGGAGTTGGGAGATTTCCCAATTGTAAGTGCTACACTTCCAGACCAGATGGAAGCACTTGTTGAAGCAAGTAAGCGTTCACCGAGAAATGAAGTTGCCAGGTTCATCCTTTCTGATTTGGATAAAGCTATTGAAATGATGAAAACTGTTCAAGGCACTGAGAAAACACGTTTGAGTTATGAAGCTGCTTTACTGTTTAAATCAAGAGTGGCTTTATTTGAGGGCACTTGGCTGAAGTATTTTAAAGATACTCCATTTGTTCCTAATGGTCCGGATTGGCCTGGAAAATCTAAGGATTATAATGCAAATTATGAATTTCCTACAGGCAGTATTGACAAGGAAATTGATTATTTCTTAGGCCAGTCTATGGACGCAGCTAAAAAACTGGCTGATAAAGTTGTTTTGGTTGAAAACACAGGGGTTGTCCAGCAGTCTCCTTCTGAACCTGTTAATCCATATATGGATATGTTTGGTGATGAAGATATGTCAGGTTATAGTGAAGTCATTTTATGGAGGGCATATAGTAAGGCATTGGGAATTCTGCATAATGTTGTAGTTGCTGCCCAGCATGGTAATTATGGAACAGGTGTTACTCGTGGACTTGTAGAGAGTTTCTTGATGTCAAACGGTTTACCGATTTATGCAGCTAATAGTGGTTATCATGGAGATGAAACAATTGCCGATGTAAGAAAGGACCGTGATTCACGACTTTCTATCTTCTTGAAAGAACCTGGACAGAAAAATATTTTGTATGAATCTCCTGAAGGCGATCATGCTGTTCCTGTTGAACCATATCCTGTTATTCTAAACAGTAACCCAGAAAAAGGTTATTCTACAGGCTATGCATTGCGTAAGGGAAATAACTATGACCAGAAATATTGTGCAAATGTAGCAAACTATACAGGTGCTTTAATTTTCAGAGGAACAGAAGCGTTATTGAATTACATTGAAGCTTGTTATGAAAAGAACGGAAGATTGGATGCTACTGCCAACAACTACTGGACTCTTATCCGCCAGCGTTCACATGTTGATACAGACTTTAATAAAACAATATCTGCAACAGATATGTCTAAAGAGGCTCTCAATGACTGGGGTGCATATTCTGCTGGTAAACTGATTGATCCTTTCCTGTATAATATTCGCAGGGAAAGAAGATGTGAACTTATGGCTGAAGCTCTGAGATGGATGGATCTTAAGAGATGGAGAGCTATGGATCAAATGATCGATACTCCTTATCATATTGAAGGTTTTAAACTTTGGGGTACTATGCAAAACTGGTATAAGAATGAAGATGGATCTTCCAATCTGGTTTATGGCATGGATAATCCAAACTCTAATGTGTCATCACCTGACAGAAGCCTTTATTTAAGACCTTATGAAAAGGTAAGTAATTCATTGGCAAAAGATGGTTATAGATGGGCTATGGCTCACTATTTGAGTCCTCTTGGAATTCAGCAATTTGATATAACCTCTAATGGTGGTGGAGTAGATGCTTCTCCTTTGTATCAGAATCCATATTGGCCGGTTGAACCTAACTTGCCTCCATTGAAATAATGTTTTAATATTTATGGTGTCACCCCCCAAGATAAAGTGTTTTTTATTGCAAGGGGGTGATATCTTTATTTTGTTTGTATTGTAAACTTTAAACTGATTATTTATGTCTTCTAAAGGTTTGACCATACGTTTTTTATTTGTCATATTGTCTGCTTTTGTTTTCTTTTCTTGTACTGATAGTAAACCGGGAAAATTTGAGATTGGTAATGGTACATTTTTACTTAATGGTGATTCGATGGTAGTAAAAGCTGCTGAAATACATTACCCCCGTATTCCGGAACCATATTGGGAACATCGTATTCTATCTTGTAAGGCTTTGGGTATGAATACAATTTGTCTGTATGTCTTTTGGAACTTACATGAACAGGAAGAAGGTAAATTTGATTTTACCGGCAATAAAGACATAGCAAAATTCTGTAAACTGGCACAAAAACATGGTATGTATGTCATTGTTCGTCCCGGTCCTTATGTATGTGCGGAATGGGAAATGGGAGGTCTTCCGTGGTGGCTTCTTAAAAAGAAAGATATCAAGCTTCGTTCATTGGATAATTATTTTATGGAAAGGGTAGGCCTTTTCATGAAAGAGGTGGGTAAGCAGTTGGCTGATCTTCAGATTACTCGCGGGGGAAATATTATAATGGTCCAGGTAGAAAATGAGTTTGGTGCTTATGGTGAGGATAAACAATATATTGCAGCCATACGTGATATAGTAAAAGAATCAGGATTTACAGATGTTCCGTTGTTTCAATGTGACTGGAGTTCTACGTTCCAGATAAATGGTCTGGATGATTTGCTGTGGACTATTAATTTTGGTACCGGGGCTAATATAGAACAACAGTTTGCCAATCTTAAGAAAGCCCGTCCGGAGACTCCTCTCATGTGTAGTGAATTCTGGAGCGGATGGTTTGACCACTGGGGAAGAAAACATGAAACACGTGATGGAGCTGTGATGGTTAACGGTATAAAAGATATGCTTGACCGTAATATATCATTCAGCTTGTATATGGCTCATGGAGGTACTACATTTGGATGGTGGGGTGGTGCCAATAATCCTGCATATTCTGCTATGTGTAGTTCATACGATTATGATGCTCCTATAAGTGAGGCAGGTTGGACAACACCAAAATATTTTCAATTACGTGAGATGTTACAGAAATACACCCCAAATGGAGAAGTATTGCCCGAACCTCCAGCTCCATATCCTGTGATTGAAATTCCAGCAATAACAAAATGGGATGTAGCTCCTTTGTTCGAAAATCTTCCTGAATGCAAATCAACAGAGGATATAAAACCTATGGAGGAATTTGATCAGGGATGGGGAACTATTTTGTATAGAAATATTCTTGATGAGGAAATATCCGGTACACTTCATATTGATGAAGTTCATGACTGGGCGCAAGTATATGCTGATGGTAAGCTCTTGGGACGTTTGGACCGTCGTCGCGGTGAATTTACACTTCATCTTCCATCTCCGCTTAAGAAAGGCACTCAACTTGATATCCTTGTTGAGGCTATGGGGCGTGTAAACTTTGATCAGTCAATTCATGACCGTAAAGGTATTACCAGAAAGGTGGAAGTTATTTCCGGTGAAAAATCTTTGGAACTAAAAAAATGGTCTGTTTATAATTTGCCTCCATTTTATGAGTTTGTAAGTGCCAAGAAATATCAAACCGGAAATAAGATTGATGGCCCGGCTTATTATCGTGCAACATTTGATCTTGAAAAAGTTGGTGATACATTTCTTGACATGCAGACTTGGGGTAAAGGTATGGTTTGGGTTAATGGACATGCTATGGGACGTTTTTGGGAAATAGGACCTCAGCAGACTCTTTATATGCCAGGATGCTGGTTGAAAGAAGGTGAAAATGAAATCATAGTTCTTGATCTTCTTGGTCCATCAGAAACCAAAGTTATAGGTCTGACCAAACCTATTCTTGATATGCTGAGAAACAAAGCACCAGAGACTCATCGTAAAGAAGGACAATGTTTGGATCTTTCACGTGAAAAACCTGTTTGCTCAGGAGTATTTACTAAAGGTAACGAATGGCAGGAAGTTAGATTCAAACAGCAGGCGAAAGGTCGCTTTTTCTGTATTAATGCTTTGTCTGGATATGATGAAAATACTGTTATTGCTATTGCTGAAATGGATGTTTTGGGTAAGGATGGCAAGCCTGTCCCAAGAGAAAAATGGAAGATATTATATGCTGACAGTGAAAACACCAGAAATGGAAACAGAACAGCTGATAAAATATATGATTTACAGGAAAGTACTTATTGGCAAACTGTTGATAAAATAAAATTTCCACATAATATCGTAATAGATTTGGGAAATGAGTATGAAATAACAGGATTCCGTATGCTCCCTCGAGCAGAAGAAGGTGTACCGGGTATGATAAAAAAATATTCGGTATATGTGAATTCTAATGGCTTTAAATACTGATTTCTTGATTAGTAGGCAGTGTATATTGGCGGAATTGAATGATAAAAAATTCAATTCCGCCAACATTCATTTTTTTATGTACTATTACTATACAATCAAAATTGTTGATATTAGATGATATTATTACTGAACTTATGAAATCTAAAGCAATTATTTTTATATGTTCTTGTTTTTGTTTGTGTACTGCTCATGCCAGACAGAAAATCTCAGATTACGATATATTAAATTCACCTCAGGCTTTTAACAAATCTGATGTAAATTTATCTCTTTCAGAAAAAGAATCAGGTGTTTCAGATGAAGATTGGGATAATATGAAATCAAAACTTAGCAAGCTGCCAGTTTCTGATTATCCATCAATGAAACGAAGTGGTACTGACTGGCTCTTGTCGCCTTACAGTTATAAGGCAGAGGTCAAGGCTGGTTCAGACGGAAAGTCTATAGTGATATCTAATGGTCTTATAGCTCGTGTATTCAGAATTATTCCTAATCTCGCAACTGTTGATATTGTAAACCAAATGTCGGGTGAGAATATGTTAAGAGCAGTAAGCAGTGAGGGAGAGATTACTGTTGATGGCAAAACATGGCATCTTGGTGGATTGGAAGGACAGCCTGAGCGGGGATATCTCAAACTAGACTGGATAGATGCGATGACAGTTGCTGACCATTCTTTTATAGTTAAAGATTTTGAAGTATCAGATTCTATACATTCTTTGGAATGGGCAAAGAAACGATGGGCTTTGAATAAGGAACTTCCAACCGGCAAATCATTGACTTTTACAATGTATGGAACAGAAGAAATGTCTGATATCAGAGTGAAACTTCATTTTGATATATATGACCATGTACCTGTGATAAGAAAGTATCTTGAAATATATAATGATGGTGACAAGTCTGTGAATCTTGATTCTTTCAAACTTGAACATTTGTTTTTTGCCGAGCCGGAATCTACCGAAGGTGATATGTCCAAACGTTATCTTCCAAATATTCATATTGAAAGTGACTATACTATGGGAGGTAATTTCTGGGAGTATACCGGCGACAGAACTGAACACTGGACAACAGATAAGGAATATACATCTCAATGTAATTATGATTTGAATACCTTGTGTACATTGGACGTATATAATGAAACTGGTCCGGATATTGAAATAACTCATGATGCCCCTTTTTGCTCATATAAAGTATATGAAATGCCTATAGATTCATACGACCGTGAAAGAAAAGGTTTATTCCTCCGCCGCTTCTATCGTACTATAGCTCCTTGGACAACTGAGAATCCTATTTTTATGCATCTTACTACTATTGATGAAGAAAAGGTTAAAAGAGCTGTCGATCAGTGTGTGGAGACTGGCTATGAAATGATAATTCTTTCTTTTGGTTCTGGAATGAATGCAGAAACGACAGATGAAAATCATATATCATATATAAAGTCTTTGGTTGATTATGCAAACAGCAAAGGAATAGAGATGGGTGGGTATTCTCTACTGGCAAGTAGGTGGATAAGTGATGAGGTCGATGTTATCAATCCTTCAACTGGGAAACGTGGAGGAGCGAGATTCGGCTCTTCTCCATGTCTGTGCAGTCAGTGGGGTGTTGATTATCTGAAAAAAATCAGGAACTTCTTTGAGAAAACTGGTTTGACTTTATTGGAACATGATGGCTCATATCCTGGTGATGTGTGTGCTTCTACAAATCATAAGTATCATAAGGGACTTAATGATTCACAGTGGAGACAGTTTGAACTTATACGCAGTCTGTATCACTGGTGTCTTTCAGAGGGAATATCTTTAAATGTTCCGGATTTTTATTTTTTGAACGGATCTAATAAAACAAGTATAGGATATCGTGAAGTAAACTGGTCGTTGCCAAGAGAACGTCAGCTTATACACAGTCGCCAGGTAAACTATTCGAATACATTCGACCGTATGGCTTCCTCATGTTGGTCTTTTGTGCCTTTGGTTGAATATCATGGTGGTGGAGCTGCTGCTACACTGGAGCCGTTGAATGAACATCTCGAGACCTATTATCAGATAATGATGGGTAATTATGGAGCAGGAGTTCAGGCTTGTTATCGCGGGCCAAGGCTTTATGATACAGATGAGACTAAGGCTTGTGTAAAGAAAGTTATAGAATGGTACAAACATTATCGTGATATCCTTAACAGTGATATGATACATTTGCGCAGGCCTGATGGTAAGGACTGGGATGGATTTATACATGTTAACCCCGAACTTGATAAGAAAGGTCTTGCAATGTTTTTCAATCCGACAAATTATGACATTGAAAGGGTAATAAAACTTCCTCTATATTATACAGGCTTGTCGGATAAGGCTAAGATAAGTATAGAAGGTGGAAAGTCAAGGTCATATCGTTTAAACCGTGATTATACAGTTGAAGTGAAAGTGAATATTCCGGCAAACGGACATACATGGCTTGTTGTTGAATGATTGATATTTAATGCAGATTATGATTAAACGTAATTTAAATAATATTTTACTGATGGTGTTCTTTGCAGGAACACTTAGCGCACAGAATTCCAGAATCAATATAGAAAAATCAGGTGATAAATTGAATTGTTCTATATTATATGATGGGGAAAAAGTGTTTTCGGATGTAAACCTTGGTATTAATGTTGATAAGGAACTGTTAGGCTTGGGCTCTGGATCTGAAATATTATCTACAGAATGTGCAAAGGATTTCAGAACTTATATTATTGGTAAGGATAAATGCAGGAACCTGAAAATAGATGTAAAAGAGTTTGATGATGGAGTAGCATTGCGATATAGATTTGCATCAGATAAACCTTGTTGTATTTACGGGGAGGAAACTTCATTGGCTTTTCCTTCGGGAACGGAAGCATGGTATGCCAGCGGACCTTTCCAATATGGCTGGATACAGTCTTATAAACATACTGTAACCGATTCTATTACAGGGGATCTTTTGGCTCCACCTGCAACTTTTTATTTGCCGAATGGAATTTATACTTCTATAACAGAAGCTAATTTGTTTGATTATCATGGTGCTGTTTTATATGGCAGAGGTGCAAATCTTGTTCAGTTTGGTTATGTAGAGAATAAAGGTCATCTTGTCAGTGGTAAGATAACAGGATTGCCAAAATCTGATTATTATCATGAAGAAGTACGTGATTATCCATGGATTATTACACCTGTACAAAATGAAATAATAACTCCATGGCGCGTTATTATGCTATCAGATAATTTAAACGGACTTGTCAACAATAAAATAATCAGGTCTGTTTCCAGAAAACCTGATCCTGAGTTGTTTCCAGAAGGAGAAAAAACAGAATGGATAAAGCCAGGACGCTCTGTATTTACATGGCTTGTTGAAGGAGATAAGTTAAGTGTTAAGACACTAAAGAAATATGTTGACGGCGCTTCGGAGTTAGGACTTGAATCTGTTGTTGTTGATGATGGATGGGAATTGTGGGAAAAAACTGAGAACAATCCAAAAGGACTTACAAAATGGGATTTCCTGAAAGAGCTTGTAGACTATGCTTCATTAAGAAATGTTGATATTTGGGTATGGCGTCCTTCATCTGTGAGATATGGAAATAATACAGACATAGGTCTTCTGGATGATACAGAGAGAAGAAATTTTATGAGAAAATGTTCCGAAATTGGTGTAAAAGGACTAAAAATTGATTTCTTTCATACCGAGAATGTATTTACAGTCCGTTTCATGGAAAAAATTTTGAAGGATGCTGCAAAAGAAAAACTGATGGTAGTTTTTCATGGTGTTAATAAACCGACTGGAGACTCTTATACATATCCTAATTTGCTTGCTAAAGAGGCTGTGAGAGGGCTGGAGTGTGTTGGAGGCGAGAACAGTTGGGCTCCTGGACCTTCCTGGCCATTTCATAATACCGTATTGCCTTTTACTCGCTGGCTTGCCGGACCTGCAGATTATACACCTCTTAATTTCAGACAGTTTTGTCCTGAGTCTATAACATTTGCACATCAATTGGCTACAATTTATATGTTTACTTCTCCAATGCTAATTTTGGCAGCCGATATGGAAGATATGCTATCTTGTCCTGCAAGAAAGTTTATTGAAGAAGTGCCGGTAGTATGGGATGAAACTTATGTTTTACCTGAAAGTAAGATAGGAAAGATTGCTGCTGTTGCAAGGCGTAAGAATGATATATGGTATTTGAGTATTTTAAATGGTGACAATATTTATAAAGGGAATATCAAACTTGATTTTCTATCCAGTGGAACTTATAAATTAACGATGGCAATGGATGATAAGAATAACAGGAAAAAGATTGTAATTAAGGAAAGGCAAATTAAGTCGGGCAAATCTTTACCTGTTAATCTGATGTCCGGAGGTGGATGTGTAATTAAAATTGAACATTATGTAAAATAATGATATGTAAATAATAAAATGTATTTATAGATGTATAAAACGAGTTTTTATACATCATAATAATGGTATTATACATTTTTATTAATTTATGCAGTTCTTATTTTTGCATAAATTTTACAGATAAACGACTGTATGATTTTTATTCATGTAATAAATCTACCTTAATATTAAATCAATAAAAATGACTATGAATCTTAAATCTGTGGCCTTTATGTTATTGGCCTTATTTGTTGCTTCTTGTAGCAACATGCAATCAGAACAGGAGGAAAAAATCACTACTTCTCCTAAACATGTAATACTTGTAGGCTTTGATGGACTAAGCGCTTTAAGAATTAAAACAGATGCGGATATGCCTACATTCCGTAAATTAATGAAAGATGGAGCCTATACTGTTGAAAACCGTTCGGTTTTGCCTTCTTCAAGTGCAGTGAATTGGGCTTCAATGTTTATGGGAGCCGGTCCTGAACTTCATGGGTATACAGAGTGGGGCAGCCAGACTCCTGAACTTCCTTCCCGTGTGCTTACAGAAAATAATAAGTTTCCTGATATTTATTATCTGTTGCGTAAAAAATATCCGGAATCAGAACTTGGTTTCTTTTATGAATGGAATGGCATGAAGTATCTTGTTGATACTTTATCTGTAAGTCATTTGGAATCTGTTGCATTATCGGGTGCTGATACCAAAAATGCCATTGCACCTGTGACTGATTATATAAAAGAAAAAAAGCCTTTGTTCTGTTCTGTTATTTTTGCTGAACCTGATGGCGTAGGCCATAGTATAGGTTGGGAAAGTGATGAATATGGAAAAGTAATATCTCATCTTGATAAAGGGCTTGCTGAAATAGTGAAATCTGTTGAAGAAGCAGGTATTATGGATGAAACTGTAATTATTTTGTCGGCCGATCATGGTGGAATAAAAACCGGTCATGGTGGTAAAACTATGAATGAAATGCAGACAGCAATAGTATTCTATGGCAAGGGTGTGAAGAAAGGTTATACTATTCCCGAAAGTACTATGGTTTATGATATTGCTTCTACTATCGGATATATGCTTGGTGTTGAACAGCCTCAGGTATGGATTGGAAGACCTGTCAAATCTGTTTTTGAATGATTGGTTCAGATGTGTATTTTTATTTTTATGGAAATTAGTTTCTTTTTTGTTGTAGCATAAATACTATTATGAAAAATATATTTGTGTTTATATTGTGTTGCATGTGTATTTCGTGTACACACAATCCAAATATCAATAATAATCCAAGACCTACAGAGGGGCAAAAGGCTATGATTGATAGAAAGTATGGTATGTTTCTTCATTTTGGAATGAATACATATCTGAATATGGAATGGAGTGACGGGAAAGCATTGCCTGGTGTATATGCTCCTCCATCTGATATAGCCGAAAAAGCTGCGGGATGGGTGAGAAATGCTAAAAAGGCAGGAATGAGGTCTATTGTTCTTACTACAAAACATCATGATGGCTTTTGTTTGTGGGACAGTGAACTTACCGATTACGATATAGCCAATGAGGAGGTTGAGAATAATATTGACATAGTAAAAGCTGTTTCCGATGAGTGCAGAAAACAGGGAATAGCATTTTCTGTATATTATTCGTTGTGGGATAGACATGAGCCTTCGTATAAAGACCCTGATCATTATAAATACATTGGTTTTATGAAAGGGCAACTGAAAGAGCTTATGACTAATTACGGTCCGGTTGCTGAATTGTGGTTTGATGGTGCATGGGATAGAAGTGTAGAAAAATGGCATCTTGAAGAGATTTATGATTGGGTTAAGCAATATCAGCCTGATTGTCAGATTTCAACCAACTGGACAATTGGCAAAAGGCCTGTAGATATGATGGAAGGTGACTCAATAGTATATTTCCCTTCCGACTTCAGATTGTGGGACCCTTTCCTGCCTGTGCATGATGACCCTAAAATTTATACTCATAAAGGAAAGAAATATTATTTGCCTTTCGAATGTACACAGACAATGTCAATATTAGGCAACTGGTTTTCTCATCCAGAGGATACTCTTATGAGAGGCGTTGATGAACTGTATGAGATATATTATGTTTCAACAAGGAATGATAACTGTTTGCTTGTTAATTTGCCACCTGATACAGAGGGTAATCAGAATGAGGATGCTTTATCAACAGTATTTAAACTTGCCGATATAGTAGGAATTAAGGATGGAAAGGATTTTCCTGAAGTTTTGGAAAAGCCTTCTTCTAAAACATCAGAGGCTGTGGCAAACTCTACTGGTATATATAAGAATGATACACTTCATTATGGACCTCAATATGCCGTTGATGCAGATGTATCAACCTGTTGGCAAGGTGATTCTTTGTCTTCAATAACTATTGATTTGAAATCTGTCAAGACATTTGATTCTGTATCTATCATAACAGGTAAGGGCAGCATACAGAAGTTTAATCTGTCGGCTGGCAAGGATGGAGTTATTAATTCATTGTATGATGGCGTAATAAATCCGGAAAAAGAATTGTCGAGTTTTATGGGCTATGGGTATGTTAATATTGAATTGCCAGAGTCTGTATCTGCCGATATAGTTAAAATAAGTATTGAACAGTCGAACGGAAAGCCATCTATTTATTCTGTAAGGCTCAATTAAATTATTATTTTCTTTAGTTACTATTTTTATTGTTTTAAAAATGAAAAAACTTTATTTATCTATAATTGCATTGTTGTCCCAGTTTTCTCTGATGGGAAATACCGTCGAAAAAATTGATTTATCGGGTATATGGCGTTTCCAGAGTGATATAATGAATTACGGAAAGACTCCCGGATCGGAACTTTATCTGAATAAACTTACCGAGACTATTTATTTGCCTGGAAGTACAGACCAGGCAGGCAAGGGAGTTCAGAATTTTGCTGCCCATGTAGACAGACTTTCAAGAAAGTATGAGTATTGCGGGCAAGCATGGTATCAAAGGGAAGTTAATATTCCTGAGGATTGGGCAGATAAGATTATACAACTTTCACTTGAGAGATGTCATTGGGAAACAACTGTTTATATTGATGGTGTGCAGGTTGGTGTTGATGAGCGTATTTCTACGCCAAACAGATTTATTCTTACTAAACATCTTGCTCCAGGTGTACATACACTTACACTGTGTATAGATAACCGTATAAAATATCCCATGGACAACTGGAATCATGGAACTACAGAATATACGCAAACCAACTGGAATGGTGCTGTAGGAGATTTGTCTCTGGAGGCCTTTCCGCAATCGTATATATCAGATCTTAGAGTTGATACTGATATTCAGAAGAGAACAGTAAAATCAATATTGAATATATTTTCTAAAGAGAAAAAAGATGGTGTACTTAAGATTACCGTTACAGATAAGAACGGAAAGAATGTATCTTCAGCCACTTATAATGTCTCTTTATCAGAAGGTGAAAATAAACTGAGTTATGAATTGCCTGCCGTTCCAAAAATAGAACTTTGGAATGAGTTTAATCCTTATCTTTACAATATATCGGCCCAATTGGATGTTGATAGTCTTGTTTCCGATAAAACCGAAACTTTTGGTTTCAGAAAGGTGGAACAGGGTAAGCATCATATACGCCTTAATGGAAAAGATATTCACCTTCGTGGCGTTTTGGACTGTGCTGTATTTCCTCTTACCGGCTATCAGGCTACAGATAAGGATAGCTGGCTTAAGATATTCAGAACTATAAAGAATTACGGAATGAATCATGTGAGATTTCATTCATGGTGTCCTCCTGAAGCTGCTTTTTGTGCTGCCGATGAAGTGGGTATGTATATTCAGGCTGAACTTCCAATGTGGATTAAGGATGTAGGCCAGTATCCTTCACGACGCGACTTCTTTGAAAAGGAAATGTATTCTATCTTGAAAGAGTATGGTAACCATCCTTCATTTATATTGATGTGTAATGGAAATGAAAACGAAGGAGACTTTTCTGTTCTTGAAGATCTTGTATTAAAGGCACAGAAAGAGGATAATCGTCGCTTGTACTCTGCTTCAACTGCTCGAACTCATGTTAAGGCTGATGAGTTTTATGTATCACACGTGTCGGAAAAAGGATGGATAACAGTATATGAAGGAAAACCATCTACCGATTGGGATGTGAACAGTACTTCTGATATTGATGTTCCGGTAATAGCTCATGAAACCGGTCAAAGATGCATGTATCCTAACTTTAATGAAATAGGAAAATATAAAGGAGTTCTGGAACCTCGTAATTTTAATATATTCCGTGAACGCCTTGCAAAGAATGGTATGCTTCATCAGGCAGAAGATTTCTTCCGTGCAACTGGTGCACATACGGTTTTACAGTATAAAGAAGTGAATGAGGCGTTGTTGAGAAGTGATAAGTCGGGTGGATTCCAGCTTCTTGGTTTAAGTGACTTCCCTGGACAAGGTAGTGCTTTTGTTGGTATTCTTGATGCTTTCTGGGAAGATAAAGGACTTGTTACTCCAGAAAAGTTCCGTGAATCGTGTGCTCCAACTGTTGTACTTGCACGTATTCCAAAGCGTGTTTTCTCTGAAAAGGAGACTCTTCCTGTGAAACTCGAAGTGTATAACTTTGGAGAAAATGATATTAATAAAGGAAACTTGAAGTGGAGTCTTACCGATGGTTCGGATGTGGTAGTTTCGAGTGGAAAACTCTCTCATGGTCGTATTAATACTGGAATAGTTGATTCTTTGGGCTTGGTTAATGTATCTCTCGATAAGATATCTGTTGCCGGTAAATATACATTCCATGCTTATGTAGACAAATATCATAATGAATGGGATATATGGGTTTACCCTACAGTGCAGAAGGATATTGATTCAAGGAATTTTGTAATGACAGAAAAATGGGAAGAGGCAAAGAAATATTTATATGAAGGCAAAAAAGTCCTTTTTGTACCAAAACAGGTAAAAGGAAGAAAAACCAAATTCGCAAGTCATTTCTGGAATCCTATAATGTTCAACTGGAATCCTATGATTGTAGGTACTCTTATTGATTCGGAACATAAGGCTTTTGAACATTTCCCAACCTCTTATTATGCTGATTGGCAATGGTGGGATATTCTTAATAACTGTACTGCCGTTGACCTGACCGGAATAGGTGGACTTACTCCAATAATTCAGTCGGTAGATACTTACGAGGAAAACAGAAAACTTGGCATTGCTTTCGAAGCTAAAGTAGGAGATGGAAGTTTGTTGGTTTTATGTACTGATCTTTACAAGAATATAGATTCCCGTCCGGCTACACAGCAATTGATTTATTCTTTTAAGAATTATGTTTCGTCCGACAGTTTTGTTCCTGCAGCTGAAGTTCCTGCATATTTGCTTGATTCTGTATTTGATGTAAATATTGATGAAAGAAAATCGGTAAATAACTCCAGTGCAATTAATCAGTTGTTGAATAAATAAGTATGTCGTTTTAATTTGTAGAATGATTATGGTTAATATAATGAAAAGAATATTATTACTGTTTGGTTTCTTGGGCATGATAGAGTCTGTCTTATCTCAGAATATTATCCTGCCTGTGTCTTCGATGGTACCCAATAAATCTCAGAAAGAGCAGATTAGACGTAAGTATGGTATGTTTATACATTTCGGCGTCAATACATTTCATAATGAAGAATGGACAGACGGCAGTAAGCCGGCTTCTTCATATTCTCCTACAATGATAGATGCCGATCAGTGGATAAGAAGTGCTAAGGAAGCCGGTATGAAGTATGTTATTCTTATTACAAAGCATCATGATGGCTTTTGTCTTTGGGATAGCAAGTATACAGAATACGATGTAGCAAGTTCCGGAAACAAAACAAATGTAGTTGAGGCTGTAGCAAAAGCTTGTAAAAAATATGATATAGGCTTAGGACTTTATTATTCTTTGTGGGATAGAAAAGTTAATGCTGATGTTGATGACTGGAAAAAAGATATCGAGTATAATAAGTACATGTTGTGCCAGATTGAGGAATTGATAGATATGGTTGAGGATTATACAGATATTGTAGAATTCTGGTTTGATGGTGGCTGGGTTAAACAAAATTACAGATGGCCGGTTATGGACTTGTATCAGACTATAAAGAAGAGTATGCCTCACTGTCAGGTGGGTATTAACTGGTCTATAGGGTCTCCAGAGAATGCCGACAAGCATCCTGTATTACCACAGGATCAGAAAGAAGGATTTCCTGTTCGTTATTGGCCAAGTGATTTCCGTCTTGGTGATCCTTATCTTCCTTCTGATAATGATCCTAAGATTTTTGTTCATGATGGTAAACCATATTATATGCCATGGGAGTCAACCGTGTGTATAAGTAAAAGATGGTTCTATAATACGGAGGATAAAGATTTCAAATCAGTAGACGAACTTGAAAAGCTGTTTCACCAGAGTACAAAGAATGATAATATCTTGATTTTAAACTGTCCTCCCGACAGAAACGGTAAACTGAGAAGTGAAGATATTAGTATACTGAAATCTCTTTATGAACGAATTAAAGATTATTTATAAATATTAGGAGGTAGTCATGAAGTTTGGTTATATTGTTTTAGCTGCGTTATTGACTTCGTGTGTACAGAATGAAATTATACCAGTAAACGGTAAGTCTGACATGTGTTTTGGCTCTCTTTCCAAAACATGGGATGAAGGTATTCCTTTGGGAAATGCTACTGTTGGTGCTTTAGTGTGGCAACGGGATTCTGTCTTGAGACTTTCTTTGGATAGAGTTGACCTTTGGGATTTGCGTCCTGTTGATAGTTTGTCTGGACCTAACTATAGCTTTAAATGGGTACAGGAACAGGTAAGTAAAGGTGAATATCTTCCGGTTCAAAAGAAATTTGACTGGCCTTATGACTTGATGCCTGCTCCTTCGAAAATACCAGGGGCAGCCCTTGAGTTTAATACAGTTAGTTTTGGTGCAGTTAAAGATGTGCATTTATATCTTGGTAATGCTCTTTGTGAGACTAAATGGAATAATGGAGTTAGTCTTAAGACTTTTGTACATTCAACAGAACCTGTAGGTTGGTTTGTATTTGAGAATCTTCCGTCTTCACTTGATATCGATTTGATTGCTCCTAAATATCAGTCGGATAAAGTGAATGGAGCAGAGAGTCCTGTTACCGGTCAGGATCTTGATCGTCTGGGATATACACAGGGTAAAATATATAGAGAAGGAAACAGCATTACATATCATCAAAAAGGCTGGAATGATTTTTATTATGATGTAAATGTCAGATGGGAAGAAAAAAACGGTTGTTTATATGGTGTGTGGAGTATTACTTCATCACTGGTAAAAGATAATGCTTCTACCGAAACAGCAGAAGCACTTGACCGTGGAATATATTCCGATTATGAGTCGCATAATGAATATTGGAATAACTTCTGGAATGCTTCTTCTGTTTCAGTTCCCGATTCTGTTATACAGAAACAGTATGACCAGGAAATGTATCGTCTGGGTTCTGTAGCCCGTGACAATTCATATCCTATTTCACTTCAGGCTGTATGGACTGCCGATAATGGTAAACTTCCACCATGGAAAGGAGATTACCATCATGATTTAAATACTCAGCTTAGTTATTGGCCTGTTTATAAAGGAAATCATCTGAATGAAGGCCTTGGGTATCTGAATACATTATGGAATCAAAGAGATGTATATAAGAAATATACAAGGAAGTATTTCGGATGCGATGGTATGAATATACCAGGTGTATGTACTCTTACAGGCGAACCTATGGGTGGCTGGATTCAGTATTCAATGTCTCCCACAGTTGGTGCATGGCTTTCTCAGCATTTTTATCTGCACTGGAAATATAGTGCAGACAAAGAGTTCCTGAATAATCGTGCCTATCCTTTTGTGAGTGATGTTGCATTGTTCCTTGAGAATATAACATTTATAGGAGATGATGGAAAACGCAGGCTTCCTATTAGTTCGAGTCCTGAGATTTTTGATAACAGTATACATGCATGGTTTGGTACTACCACAAATTATGATCTTTCATTAATGAAGTTTGCATTTAAGGCTGCTGCAGAAATGGCATCTGCACTCGAAAAGGAGGATGAGGCAAAACATTGGAATGAACTTTATTCACAGCTTCCTGAATTTGATATTGATGAGGAAGGTTCTCTTACTTTTGCCAAAGGGTTTCCATATAAAGATTCTCACCGCCATTTTTCGCATGCCATGTCTATTCATCCGTTGGGACTGATAGATTATTCACAAGGAGAAAACTCCAGAAAGATAATAGATGCAACTCTCAAGAGACTTAAAGATGTTGGTCCCGACTGGTGGTGTGGGTATTCTTATTCATGGTTTGCAAATATGAATGCACGTGCTATGAATGGAGATGCTGCAGCCGAAGCATTGCGTACTTTTGCAGAATGTTTTTGTCTGTCTAATGGATTTCATGCTAATGGCGACCAGACAAATTCTGGAAAGTCTAAGTTTACATACCGTCCTTTTACACTGGAAGGGAACTTTGCTTTTGCTTCCGGAGTTCAGGAAATGCTTTTGCAGAGTCATACAGGAACAGTTATGATATTTCCTGCAATACCATCTCAATGGAAGGATGTATCATTTAAAAACTTAAGAGCCGAGGGTGCTTTTCTAGTAAGTGCTGAATTGAAGGATGGAAAACTGTTTAAGGCTGAGATATATTCTGAGAAGGGTGGAACATTAAGGGTGAAAAATCTTTTCGGTGATGAATATAAACTTAAGGTCGGTGATAGACTGATTAGTTCAGACAATAATTTATGGGAAGTTGAACTTGGTAAAGGTGAAAGCTGTACTATTGTTGTTCCCGATTAATTATGAACAGATTCTTGATAATTTGATATTTATTGTTCTATAACGGTAAAAGGTTGTTTAACAGGTGTTTTATATAGTCTGTTATTGACAAATATTAATTCTGCGAATTTGTATTTGTTGATAACAGACTATTTTTTTTTTTTTTTTTTTTTTTTTTTTTTTTTTTTTATTTTTGCAAATATCTGAGTTTTTGCAAATATACTGCAAAATATGGCAAACATATATCAATACTGCTAATATAAAATACTATACCTTTGCAATAAAGAAAGTTAAACTTAAGATCATGAATACATTTTCAACAATCGACATTATTATTTTTATTGCGTACGTAATCCTGATAATAATTATAGGATTAGTATGTTCCCGATCTAAAGAGGGCAAATCGAAAGATTCCAAAGAATATTTCCTGGCTGGTAACACATTGCCCTGGTGGGCAATTGGAGCATCTGTAATTGCTTCCAATATTTCGGCCGAACAGTTTATTGGAATGTCTGGTTCTGGATTTGTAATAGGGTTAGGTATAGCATCCTATGAATTTATAGCTGCAGCTTCTCTTATAGTTGTTGCTGTATTGTTTCTGCCTATTTTCTTAAGGACAAAGATATATACCATGCCCCAGTTTCTGGAAATTAGATATGGAAAATCTGTCAAGACAATAATGGCTTTTTTCTGGTTGCTGGTTTTTATTTTTGTTAATCTTACATCAATATTATACTTAGGAGCTCTTGCCATAAATAAAGTTGTTACAATACCTATATTCCCAAGTATAATATTTTTAGCAGTTTTTGCCGGAATATATGCCATATATGGAGGACTAAAGGCTGTGGCATTAACAGATATGGTTCAGGTAGTTTTCCTTATAGGTGGAGGTTTGCTTACAACATATATTGCTCTTGATTATTATTCCGGCAATCAGGGAGCATTTACCGGTCTATCAAAATTAATAGAGAATGTCCCTGAAAAGTTTGATATGATTTTAGATAAATCTAATCCGAATTATGAATACCTGCCTGGTATGGGAGTTATTTTTGGAGGATTGTGGGTTAGTGCATTGTATTATTTTGGTTGTAATCAATACATAATACAACGAGCCTTGGCCGGGAAAAGTTTGGCAGATGCGCAAATGGGACTGGTTTTTGCCGGTTTTCTAAAGCTGATTCTTCCTCTTATAGTTGTAATACCGGGTATTGTTGCATTTGCACTGAATGCTCCATTAGAGAAACCAGACCAGGCTTATCCATGGCTCATGCATAATTTTATTCCATCAGGCATAAAAGGTATAGCTTTTGCAGCACTTGTTGCAGCTGTTGTCAGTTCTTTGGCATCTATGGTAAACAGTATTTCTACTATTTTTACTATGGATATTTATAATGAATACTTTGTTAAGGGTAAAGTAAAGGAAAGTCATTTAGTAAAGATTGGAAGACTCTTTGGAGTGTTTAGTCTGGTGTTGGCTGTGTGTATAGCACCAATGTTGGCAAATTTAGAACAAGCCTTCCAGTTTATTCAAGAGTTTACAGGTTTTGTCAGTCCGGGAGCATTGGCAATATTCCTTATGGGATTTTTCTGGAAGAAAGCTGAAACTAAAGGAGCTATTGCCGCAGCTATAGGAACTTTTGTTTTTTCATTAGTTCTTCTGTTCTTTTTCCCTGAGATTTCTTTTATAGACAGGATGGCATATGTCTTTATTCTCTGTGTTCTGCTGATAATGATATTTGGTTATTTGTCAAAAGTAAATACAGACAAGAATGCTATAGATATTGATAGGACTCTTTTTAGGACAACTCTTCTTTTTAAAGTCTTGAGTTTTATTATAGTTATCATTTTATGTACTATATATTATATATTCTGGTAACAATTTTTTTGATTCTGATTAAACAATAAAATGGAAATGTAAAATATAAATAAGTATGGAAGATTTATTGGAAAGAATAGCAAAATGTGTAGAGTTGGGTAAGATAAATGAGAAAACACCTTATCCTCCTACAATGAAAGGACAACTTGGTGCAGATGAATTAACATTACAGGCATTGAATGAAGGTATCAGTCCTGCAGATGTTTTGCAAAAAGGTTTGATAGTTGGCATGGAACGCATTGGAGTAAAGTTTAAAGCCAACCAGGTTTTTGTTCCTCAGGTACTTATGAGTGCTAAAGCTATGGGAACTGCTATGACACATTTAAAGAAGTTCTTTAATGATGGCAGTGTGCAGAGAAAAGGTACTGTAATAATAGGAACAGTAGAGGGAGACCTTCATGATATAGGAAAGAATCTGGTTTCGATGATGGTAGAAGGTAATGGATATGAAGTGATAGACTTGGGAGTAGATGTTAAGGCAGAAAAATTTCTTGAAACATTAGATTTACATCCAAACGCCTTTGTATGTATGTCTGCGCTGCTTACTACTACTATGATAAACATGGAGAAGGTTAATAATCTGGTTAAGGAAAAACATCCTGAGGTAAAAACTTTCATTGGCGGTGCACCTGTTACAGCCGAATTTGCCAAACAGATAGGCGTGGATTATTATACCGATGGTCCACAGGAACTGGTAGAGATTTTGAATAAGTTGAGTGCTTGATTTTGTATTAACTAACCTTAAAATATATTGATATGGCAGCATGGATAGAATCTGTTTATAAGAGTAAGAAACGACTTACAATACCAGTAATGACTCATCCTGGAATTGAAGCTTTAGGGTATAAAGTGATAGATGCAGTTACAGATGGAGAGATACACTATAAAGCTATAAAGTATATGGCAGAAAAATATCCTTCGTATGCATGTACCACAATAATGGATCTTACCGTTGAGGCTGAGGCTTTTGGATGTAATATTGATTTTCCTGAAAATGAAGTGCCAAATGTAACCGGACGTTTGGTTTGCGATGCCGAATCTGTAGACTCATTGAATGTTCCCGAACTTAACACCGGAAGGGTTCCTGAATATCTTAAGGCAACTAAACTGGCGGTTGAAAATATAACTGGTCATCCGGTTTTTTCCGGATGTATAGGTCCGTTCTCGCTTGCTGGTCGTTTATACGATATGTCTGAAATAATGATTGCAATATATACAGAGCCGGATGTTATAATTCAATTATTGGATAAATGTACTGAGTTTATTATAAAGTATTGCAAAGAATTAAAACGTCTGGGTGCATCGGGAGTATTTATTGCTGAGCCTGCTGCCGGATTATTATCGAACGATGACTGTATGATATATTCTACAACCTATGTACGGAAAATTGTTGATGCTCTTCAGGATGAAAATTTCTCCATAATTCTTCATAATTGTGGTAATACCGGACAATGTACACAGGCAATGATTGATAGTGGAGCTGATGCTTTACATTTTGGAAATGCTATTGATATGATTGAAGCCCTAAAGGTTTGTCCCGAAAATATTGTTGTTATGGGAAATATAGACCCTGTTGGCGTAATCAAGCAAGCTACTCCTGATAAAGTTAAACAGGTAACATTGGATTTGCTTAACAATACTTCTGTATATAAGAATTTTGTGTTGTCAACAGGGTGTGATGTTCCACCACATGTTGCAGAAGAAAATATCAATGCCTATTATGATGCACTGAGTGAGTATAATTCTAATAAATAATTACTTATTCAAAGGAGGAAACTGTAGTATTTATAGTCTCCTCCTTTTATTTCATAATAATCTATTGTAATAAAATGCAATGCATTGAATTTATTTTGTGCAATTATTAATTATAAATTTTGATGTTAAGGTAAAACGTATAATATATTCCCATAAATATTTTCAGATTGATACATATAATTATATCTGTATTTGCATTTTATGCATTAATGTCTTTACTTTGCAACAATAATCACTAAAAAATATTATGAAATATGAGAATCACAAATCTTAAATCTCGAATTTTACTGTTAGTAGTTTGTCTATTGAACACGCTATGTATCTTCTCACAGAATCAGAAACCTTTTGTTATTCCAGAATTGAAGGAATGGAAGGGAAAACAAGGAGAATTTGTTCCCGGTCCGGATACTAAAATTGTGTGCGACAAAGAAGATCCGGAGCTTGTACGTATAGCCAATATCCTTTCGGCTGATTACAAGGAAATGTTCGGTGTGGATATACCTGTAGCATACGATAAAGCCAAGAAAGGCGACTTTGTAATGAAACTGAAAAGTAAATCCGACCTTGGAAAAGAAGGTTATACCATTGATATAGCCGATAAGGTAACCGTAACAGCCTCACATTATGCCGGAGTTTACTGGAGTACAAGAACACTTTTACAGATAGCCGAGCAATCCGATTCACATTCGCTTCCTAAAGGATATATCAAAGATTTTCCGGATTATGATATAAGAGGATTCATGATGGACTGCGGCAGAAAGTTTATCCCTATGGATTATCTTAAGGACTTTATGAAAGCAATGTCGTATTATAAGATGAATACATTCCAGATTCATCTTAATGACAATGGCTTCAAGCAATTCTTCGGACACGATTGGGATAAGACATACGCGGCTTTCCGTCTGGAGTGCGATACTTATCCGGGACTGACTTCACGCGACGGATATTATACCAAACAGGAATTCATCGATTTCCAGAAAGAGTCGGCTTCACTGTTTGTTGAAATAATTCCTGAAATAGATGCTCCTGCTCATACTTTGGCGTTCAGTCATTATAATAAGGCCCTTGGAAGCAAAGAATACGGAATGGATCACCTTGATTTGTTTAATCCTGATACTTATAAGTTTATGGATGGACTCTTCAAGGAATATCTTGAAGGAGAAAATCCAGTGTTTGTAGGTCCTAAAGTACATATCGGAACAGACGAATATTCCAATAAGGACCAGAAAGTGGTAGAAAAATTCCGCGAATTTACTGACCGATATATAAAATACGTTGAAAGCTTTGGCAAACAGGCTTGTGTATGGGGTGCCCTTACTCATGCAAAAGGAGAAACACCTGTAAAATCGGATAATGTAATTATGAGTGCCTGGTATAACGGATATGCCGAACCTAAAGATATGGTTAAGCAGGGATATAAACTTATAAGTATTCCCGACGGACTTCTTTATATAGTACCTGCTGCCGGATACTACTACGATTATCTGAATACAAAATATCTTTATGAAAACTGGACTCCTGCTCATGTAGGCAAGGCTGTTTTCGAAGAAAAAGATCCTGCAATACTTGGAGGTATGTATGCTGTCTGGAACGACCATGTGGGTAATGGCATTTCAGTGAAAGATATTCATCACCGTTCATTCCCGGCCTTGCAGACATTGAGTGTGAAAATGTGGACAGGAAAGAATGTGTCTGTTCCTTTTGAGGATTTTGACGCAAAGCGCATGTCGCTTAGTGAAGCTCCAGGAGTTAACCAGCTTGGTAGAATTGGCAAGAATACAGGCCTTGTATATCAGCTTAATGATGTAAAGCCAGGTATGGAGTTGCCATACGAAGAAGTAGGATATAATTATAGTGTAGAGTTTGATATAGAGGCTTCAGCCGAGAAAAATGGAACAGAACTGTTCCGCTCGTCGAATGCGGTACTGTATCTTTCCGATCCTATAAGCGGACAGATGGGTTTCGCTCGTGACGGATATTTGAATTCTTTCGGATTTAAGCTCTATCCTAACGAGAAGGCACATATATGCATTGAGGGAGATAATAAATCTACAGTGCTTAAAGTAAATGGAAAAGAAATAAAGAATCTGGATATTGAAAAGCGTTATTTCAATAGTGGAAAAGATTCTATGAATTATGTCCGTACATTGGTATTCCCGCTCAGGAAAGCTGGTGATTTCAAGAGTAAGATAAGCAACCTGAAAGTAAATGTAAAGTAATATATAAGTGTAAAGTAATATATAAATGTGAAGTAATATAATAGAATTTAAGGTATAAATATAAGAAATGGTGGAAGAGGAGAATAGAATCCGCTTCTACCATTTCTTGTATTATGCAGGATGAATAAAGTATAATCAGTATATTATTATATTGAGAAACTTTACTGACGGTAAGTCTTATGAGCCAGATCTATCTTCTCGATAATACTTTTCAAGGCTTTCTCAGTGTCATCCCATAAAGATTTCGCTTGAGGATGATTGAGATATACAGGTTTTAGCTTTCTTAATTTGCAGGAAGCAAACATACAACCGGTGTAGCTTTTGTATTCTTCTCCAATAAGCAGGTTTATTGCAGTTTCTGCACCTTGTCGCGGAGTGCGGATAAAAGGCCTGAATAGAACATCTGTTAGAGGATCAAACCATTTGTCCATTCTTATAATATTGGTTGACACAATTCCTGGGTCGGCTGCATTGACAGTTATTCCTCTGTCTTTTACTCTTTCTGAAAGTTCTCTTGTAAACAGCCACAATGCAAGCTTGGTGTTGCTGTATATCGGTATTCTCCAGAAACTGCCCTCTTTGCCTCTGATAAAGAAATTAGGTCCGATTTTCCCTATGGCGTAAGTACACGAAACCATATTGACAATTCTGCTTCCGGCATGCATCAGTGGAAGCAGTTGGTTGGTAAGAAGAAAAGGAGCAATATAGTTCACTGCTACAGTATGCTCGAACCCGTCTTCTGTCCTTGTATAATGAGTACACATGGTTCCGGCATTGTTCATGAGTAAATCCACTCCCGAAACTCTGTTCTTGATATCCTTTACAGCGTTAAGAACAGACTCCATAGATGACAGGTCGGCCTGCACTACTTCTATATCCTGATTACCAGTATCGAGTGCTATTCTTCCTCTTCTTTCCTGTCCTTTGAAAGATGTATAGCATACCATAATAACCTTGTATCCGGCTTCAGCTACGGCTTTGGTAATTTCAGATCCCATTCCTCCGTCAGCTCCGGTTATTACGGCTGTTTTCTTGTCTATGTTTGCTATATTGTTATTACTGCTATCCATAAATATTGTTTATTTCTAATCAGAATTCTGGCTCTATATGTAAATGTGAGATCAGATTCAGGTATATATAAATTACTTGTTTTCCAACTTCTTAATTTCTTTTATCAGACAAGGTGGAAGTTCCTCATTAAGATGTTGGTGGCAAGCCATGTCTACTGTATACATACGACCTATACAATAGTTGCTGTGGCCGCAATTACACTTTGCTTTTTCTTCAGCACGCATTCTGTTCACAAATCCGGGCTCATTAAGTAATGCCCTTCCCATCTGCACAAATTCAAATCCTTTGTCGAGCACTTCATCTATCTTTTCTCTTGAAATAAGTCCTCCCACATAAACCAAAGGAATATCTTTAATAGCATCTCTGAATTTTATGGCATCTTCAAGAAAATATGCTTCCTTGAAAGGCACAGTAGGAATCATGAGGTGTCCAAATAGCTTTACACTATACTTCAGCCACCAGCAGTCCATATAGTGGGTTAGTGTCTTTATAGGCATAGCACCTCTCATTACATACATTGGAGCTTTACTTACAAAACCACCACTCAGAACCAGCGCCTGTGCTCCATCATCTTTAAGACGGCGTGCAACTTCCAGACTTTCGTCTATATCAATTCCACCTTTAAAACCATCTCGCATATTCATTTTTACCAGTACAGCCATGTCGTTTCCCGCAGCCTTCATAACCTCATCCATAACCTGGTCCATGAATCTCATCCTGTTATTTAATGATCCGCCATATTCGTCCTTTCTGTGGTTTGTATAAGGTGAAAGAAACTGGCTTATCAGATATCCGTGTCCTGCATGTATTTCTACAGCATCGAAGCCTGATTCACGTGCCAGTCTGACGGCATTGCCGTAGGCTTTTGCTAATTCCGGAAGTTCGTCTTTCCTCAGGCCGCGCACAAATGTGGGAGAGTAAAGATTAAATCCGGTACATGCTCCAACCGGAGTTTCTCCACAGATATTCTTATGCGACATATTACCGCAATGTCCCAACTGTATACTTACTGCTGCTCCTTCATTATGTACTGCATCTGTCAGTTTTTTCAAATCAGGTACTATTTCAGGGCGCATCCACAGTTGCCTGTCGAAAGACAGACCGCTTTTAGTTACCGCTGCGTATGCCACAGTAGTCATTCCTACACCACCTTTTGCTACCGAAACGTGATAATCGTAAAGAGCTTTCGAAGGCTTGTTTCCCGGACACATACTTTCAAAGGCGGCAGAGCGAATAGTCCTGTTTCTGATAGAAAGTGGTCCTATTTTATATTCAGTGAAAAGTTTTGAAGTATTATTCATAGGATAAGTATAACTATAAGTGTAAATGTTTTTATTCTATATCATAAATCTGTATTCGCAGAATCATAAATCTGTATTCGCAGAGTTGTAATTAATAAATGAATGGAATCAGGCATTTCCTATTGCCTACAGCCTTTGCGCCAAATTCCTTAATGTATTGCTTTCTAATGGCGTATGCTCTTGGCGCAAGATTTGCAAATGTCCAGAAAACAAAAATCCATGCAGCCGTATCAGATGTAAGAATTGCGAAACCTGTCCATTCAAGCAGTTCGCCAAAATAGTTACCTGATGTAACAAGTCTGTACATTCCTTTCTGTGGAAGATAATGTTTGGTATCACCTTTGGGCCTTAAATTACGTATCACATGGTCGGAGTGCAGGTTAATAGCCATTCCGGTAAAAAATATAATAACACCAGCAATAAAGAAAGGTGAGTACAACCATTCCATTGAGTACTTTTCAGTATTTGTTCTGTGAAAAAGAGAATAACCGATAAGAAATCCGTTCACGACATTGAAAACTATTCCCATAAGCATGATACTTACTGGCATTCTGCTTTTTCCTTTAATAAGAAGTGGAAATATAAATGTGCGCTGAAAATAGTGAAGTTCAAAAAGAATAAAGAAGATAAGCAGAACCATGTTTTCACCTTGGTTTCCCGACAGCCATAAATATAGCATTGTAATAAATGCCGGACATTCCATTATTATCCAGCCTATTTTATTGGGTAGAGAATACCCCCATTCTTTTGTCCGGAATATGCCATATCCTGCTTTTATAAAAAACAGACATGCAAAAACTATGATAGCCAATATTGGCATTAAGATTAAAAGGTTCTCGTAAATAGTGTTATTCATGACAATATGTATTTTTCTCAAAATTATGGTTTTATTTCGAGATAAATACAAATTGAAGTGTTAAAAAGTAGAATAGGATATAAAAGAGGAAAGATATTACATAATAAAAAAAGTGTGCCATAAACAATAGTTTACGGCACACAATTATATGCTAAATATTAAATATTACCATCCAGGATTCTGTGTAAGGCTTGGAGACTTACCGATTTCGTCTGTAGGTATAGGAGACAAATAATGCTTTGGAGATTCGAACACTGGAGTAGGAGTTTGTCCGGCATAGCGCTTTTCGTAAATTGTAAGAGCACCATCTTCGTTAACACCAACTTCTTCCTTCAAAGTCTTAGCTTCTTCTTCAGAGTAACCGGCACCGTCAACAATAATACCTAAACGTGGAGCAGTAAGAAGATTACCGCAAGCCCAACGTCTGATGTCATCATATCTAACACCTTCAGCAAACATTTCAATACGGCGTTCACGTCTGATTTCACGAATAAGTTTTGCATTATCTCCCTGTACATTAGGATAAGCTGCTGCAATTACAGGATCATCAAATGGAACAGAGAGAGTAAGTTTGTGATTGAAACCAACACGTTCGCGAAGCTTGTTGATAGTTTCATCCAAATCAGTCTGTGTAATAGTTCCAAGTTCTGCTGCAGCTTCAGCTCTGATAAGCATAATTTCACCAAGTCTGAATACTGGAGCATCTTCAGTACCCTGATAGTGAGATGCACTATATTCTGCTGCGTTATAGAATTTTGTAATAGGATAACCAGTAGAACATCTGCTTGGATTTCCTGTAGCAGTAATAGAAGCAATATTAGGAGCTTTTCCGTCCATATAGTAGCAGTGGTCAACATCTGTTACATCAGGAGTAGCTGTACTTTGCAATAAGCGTGGGTCACGGTTGGCCAACTCGGCAATAAGAGTTGTGTGTGTAGTGTGGCCTTCACAGTTACATAGTGAAATAGGTAATCCTGTAGTTGCGCACAAATAAGAGTCAGCACAGTTTTTACTCATACCAAGTGGAGTTTCACCAACATAAATCTGTCTTGTAAGGTTGTTACCTTTATCAATTCCCGGATCGTATGCCTTAGAAAGAATCACTTCAGGATTGTTAGCCTGGTCTGCCTGACAGAACAATTCATGGTATGCAGTAGCAGGTTTTGTTCCTTTGAACAATGAGTAGCCATATTCTCCTTTCATAAGTTCGCATGCAGCATTATATGCTTCCTGCAAGAACTTTTCAGGATTTTCTATGCCATGATATTTACGCCAAGTACCTTCGAATAGACACATGCGAGCTTTAAGAGCAAGTGCAGCATCCTTACTGATCATTGTCACGTCAGTTTTCTTTGGAAGCCATTCTATAGCCTGGTCAATATCTCTTAGCATGTTATCCATAACAAGAACTCTTGAATCGCGAGCCTTATACATTTCTTCGTCTCCAGGATTCATTACATTTTCAAACCAAGGAACATCACCATATGCTTTAACCTTGTTGAAATAGTCAAGAGTCTTGAAGAATAGAATCATACCAGCATATTTGTTCTTAACAGATTCGCTTTCAGGAGATTGCTGATAATTGTTAAGGAAATCGTTGCAGGCACGTATATTTTCCCAGTTCCATTGTGTTCCTGAAGCACTTGATGGAGTGGTAGCCAGACCAAAGCTTGTAGTATTTCTTTCCCATGGAAGAACATCGTCACTTGTAAAGTCTTCGCCCAACATACCCCAGTCGTAGCTTTTAGGTGCGCCATATCCAACAATCAATTTTGGATAGAAGTTATTGCAATATTGTTCCAATGCAACGGCATTTGCAGTTGCAAAGAACTGATCTTTACTGATTGCGTCAAGAGGCTCTCTATCCAAGAAGTTACAACTTGAAAGAGCCATTGTAAACAAACAGCCTGTTAATATAGATATCTTTTTCATAAATGTTAGTTCTTTAGAATGTTAGATTTATACCAAATGAGTAAGAACGGCAGAATGGATAACTCTTCATATCCGAGCTCATATTACCTACATTAGTACCAGTCTGGTTAGTACTTCCTGTCATATCAGGATCAACATACTTGTAAAGTCCTGTAGCTTCCCATAAGTTCTGACCGCTGAAGAATACTTTCAACTGTGATACTCCTATAGGTTCCAACCACTTCTTAGGTAGTGTATATCCGATAGTCAAGTCACGCAAACGGATATATGAACCATCCTGTAGATACTTAGTCTGAGTCTGTCTACTTCTGCTTGACCATGTAGGAACAGGATAATAAGCATTTGGATTACTTTCAGACCATGAGTTGTCTACGTGATAATCGTTGATGGCACTGTTCCAGACACCACTGAATCCCCAGAATACTTCATTGCCTAACCAAAGATCTCTTTTCAATGTACCTTCAAACAAAGCACGGATATCGAAGTTCTTCCAGTTCAAACCAAGATTGATATTGAAACGGTATCTTGGAGTCTGATTACCGATAACTTTCAAGTCACCATGATTGTCAAGTGTATTAATTGGACCTTTATTGCTGTCTCCTGTATTTACTTTACCGTCGCCGTTCAAGTCAGCATATTTGATATCACCAGGAATCCAGGTGTTGGAAATATATGACTGTCTGTCTGCCTGTAGTGCGGCATCTTCAGCGTCAACAATAAATCCTTCTGTTGTATAACCCCAAATTTCACCTAAACGTTTTCCTACATACAGGTCGTTCAAAGTTCCTGTTGGGTTATCATATTTTGTGATGGTAGAGTAGCTGTCTGAAAGACCTACACCAACATTATATTCAAGTGGACTTCCTGCAACATCTTCAATACGGTCATTCCAGTTGATAGTAAGTTCCCAACCGTTTGTTCTCATGCTTGCAAGGTTTTCCTTACCACCGCTTGTACCCATTGTATTAGGATATGCTTTAGATACAACCATGTCTGTTGTATAACGCATATAGTAGTCGAATGAAGCAGTAAGTCTGTTGTTTAGAACACCAAGGTCTATACCGAAGTTGGCTGTTGTAACTTTTTCCCATGTTACATTGCTATAAGCCAATGTTGCAGGTGTGATACCTGTAGGAATTTTGCCGGCAAGGATATAGTTTAGGTCTGCGCTACCAACAGTACCTATATAGTCGAAGTTACTGTTTGTAACCTGGTTACCAAGTGAACCTAAAGAAGCGCGGATTTTAACATTATCGAACATTTCCTTTGCAGGTTCGAAGAATTTTTCTTCTGAAAGTCTCCATCCCAATGATGCAGAAGGGAAGAATCCCCACTGGCTACCACTTGCATATTTTGAAGAACCGTCATAACGTCCGTTGAATTCGAAAAGATAACGTCCTTTATAATCATAGTTTACTCTAAAGAATGCACCTTGTACAGCCCAAACAGTAGCAGCTTCCGACAAAGTCTCTTTATCTTTAGCCATATCTATGATAGGGAAGTCGTTCAGGTAAAGATTTGCAGCAACACCATACATATTGCTTGTTATTTTCTTTTCCTGGTTGTAACCAGCCATTACAGACAATGAATGGTCGTTAAACTGCTTTTTGTACTCAGCCCATACGTTCAAAGCTTCATATGTATCGTCATATTTAGCTAAGCCAGCTTTGTTTGTAGGCATTTTGGCTGTAGTAGAACCGTCAGGATTAACCTGATAAATAGTTTTAAGATGTTCTCTCTGAGTACGGAAGAATCTGTTTCCTGTATAATCTCCCTTAATAGAGAGTCCTTCAAGAGGAGTAATATTGAAAGAACCTGTATACCAGATATCATCATATACATTCTTTATACGACCAGCTTCTTCAAGAATACCTGCATAGTTGTAGTTAAAGTTACTACCTTCCATAGCAGCGAAATTAACTCCATCAGGTAAATAGATAGGAATGAATGGGAATGAACGGTAAACTTCATAGTACGGAGAACTTCCCATATAAGCCTGTGTATTTGGCTCATCAGATTCACTTCTGTTGTATTTAGCACGGAATCCGATTTCCAACCAGTCTGTTACCTGAGTCGAGAAGTTGAACGACATATTTATACGCTTATAAGTATCAGTACCGTATGCCAGCAAACCATCCTGACCTTTATAACCTAAAGAAGCATAGTATGTATTCTTTTCAGTACCGCCTTGTATACTTGCATTATGCTGTTGCATGAATGCTGCATCCTGATAAAACTCTTCAAACCAGTCTGTGTTTCCTGCGTATGCCCACTGGCCTTTTGCTGTAAATTCACCTGTTTCGTCAAGGAATGCAGAAGGACGAGACGGATCCTGACAATATGCATGTACGGCATCAACCAATGCTTGGCTGAAATAACCATTACCGCTAGTATTTGTATTAGCTAACTGTACTGCATCAATCCATTTGTCTGAAGATATTCCGTCTGGTAGGCGAGAAGGAGCAGACCATGAGAAATTGTTGTTATAATTAACAGTTACTTTTTGTCCTTTCTTACCTTTTTTGGTTGTAATAAGAACAACACCAAATGCAGCTCTTGCACCGTAAACGGCTGCTGAAGATGCATCTTTAAGAACAGATACACTTTCTATATCCTGTGGGTTTAATAATGAAATATCGTTGGTTTCAACACCATCAACAAGAATAAGTGCAGAACCACCATTTAATGAAGTAACACCACGGATGTTGAAAGTTGCTGTTGCATTAGGGTTACCACTTGGCATTGTGATGTTTAGGTTAGGGATAGCACCTTGCAAACCTTGTGCCAGGTTGGCGATTGGTCGATCTTCGAGCATATCTCCTTCTGTCATTGCTACCGCACCTGTAAGATTTACCTTTTTCTGTGTACCATAACCTACTACGACAACTTCTTCAAGAGTTTGTGTGTCATCCTTCAATACTACATTGATAGGCTGACCGTTCCATACAACTTCCTGAGTTGTATATCCGACAAATGAGATTTGGATTGTCGCTCCAACTTCTACATTTGACAACTCGAAGTCACCGTCAAGACCTGTAATAGTACCGTTTGTGGTTCCTTTAACAACAACTGATGCACCGATAATTGTTTCACCTGTAGCATCTTTAACAATACCTTTACAAACATTGTCTTGTTGTACAATGTCTGAAGCAATACCTCTTTCAGGTATAGCATTTGCAAATCCTGTACTCATAGCACCCAGGAAAAGCAACATACTGACTGTCTTAAAGTTTTTAATCATAGGTATATTTGATAAAATGAGTAGATTAATCTCAATTGGTGTAGATTGTTAAGGCACATAATGATTTATTATTAAATAAGAGTATGAGAAGAACTCTTACTCATATTTATGATATTTATTTATGTGTTTACATCTATTTAAAGTGTTTCTAAAAACATTTAATTAATTTTAATGGGACAAAGATAGACAATTCTTTTAAAAACTTATCAAAATTTTGGAGTTTTTTTTGGAATTAACACTTCAAATCATCTTTGCAAATTATTTTACTTGATATTTTTTAAGTTTCTTAAATAGAACGGCACTAATTATTCATCTCTTTATTAGTAGGTATAACTAAATAATATTATTTAAAAAGTAGCAGAAAATATTAGACACTTAATAAATATTTTTAAATACGATATCCATTAATTAATCATACTCTTTTGTATTTATTTTGTAAATGTAGTGATAAATATAAGTTGTAACAGTTGATACTTATGTTATAGGCTTTGAAAAGTACGCTTCTGCCCATTCAGGAAAAGATTAGATTGTTTGCAACAGTCATGTAATTATAATAAGTGATTAACCTAATACTTTTAAGTAAGAGCAGGAAATACACTCTCCATATAATAGCTATTTTACAAATCGATATTATCTCTAACATTCACTATACGGTGATATTTAGGATTATGAAACAAAATACTTAGACCTTGTCGTTCGACTATAATAGTACAGGCGTACGACTTAAGTAGTACAAGCGTTTGACTTAAATCAGAAGGTTGTACGACACAAGTCGTACGAGAAAAATTTCGTCTTCGACTAATAAAAAAAATGTCGCGTCATTCTTTCTAATCTATCGAGACATTTTGATAAGAATGAGGCCTCAATTTTTTTTCAAAGATATCATCATTCAGATTTAAATTCTTCCAAAGTCTGAACTGGTCATGATGTATTTTCCGGACTATGTTACCGATGTAACCTTTGGCGTTGGATGGATTCTTGTGTAGGGTTGAAAGAAGAGCTTAAGTAAATGGGCTATGTAAAGACAAGGCATATCATCCTTGAAAAAGAAGTCGAGAAGTAGTCAAGTATTTTAGCGAGCCATAATATTATATGCATAATTTGACTTTGCATACCATCTTTAAGATTCAAGCTCCATAGATTATGATTTTGTTTCATTTGTTTCAAAAATTCCACTTGTCTCACTATAGATATTTTTTGAAACAAACCCATAATGATAAGGCTTAACATACTATATATCAAAAACTTACAAAAGCCATCCTTTATTTGTTAATTTTTGTAAAGGAACGCTCAACTGACCATCAAATTACGGTCTGAAGGAATTACATGAGATTTCAATAGTCTGAAGCCGTACTTTGACGTTCTTAGGCATTTTTGAAGATACAATAAAAGAATTAAACAGATATAATAAAAAAAAGAAATACTTTCAATAAATAACTATTAATATATATCATGTCGGTATACTGTTAGAACACTGTTTACTATAATTTATAATATATTCTAACCTACTTTTAATTAAGAAATTACATATAATAACCAAAAAGTAACCATACAGAGAAGTACAGCAACTTAATTAAAAATAAGAGATATATAAACAAACAGAGTGTTAATATTAAAATATACATACATAAAATGAAATTGTTTCAAAAAATATCTATAGTGAGACAAGTGGAATTTTTGAAACAAATGAAACAAAACTTCCGTATCTTCACTTGTGCTTTTTCTTATTAAATTAAATCGTACCTAATCGTTCCAAATAAGGATTAGTCATCACCAATCGTTACACTCTCAAGAACCGGTATTCGTATCTTTGTAATGTAATCAAGGAGGCCACCTGATGACAATAGCTGTAAGAACTTAAGCAGTACTGATGAAGAAACACTGTACTGATACAATAATCAAACTAATTATTAACCTTAAAAACATTTTAGTGTTTTTCAGAGTTTAGTTTTTTAGAATTAAGTAATTTAGAGTTAAGTAATTCATAATTAAGTATAGAGTAAATAATTTAGAGAAAGTAATTTAGAGAAAGTTGTAATTGTACTACCCGAAACTTAGAAAGTGATATTCATCCCCATATCTACGATTGTAGATTGTTGAGAAATGGGGATTTTTTGATTTGAAATCTTAATAGTATTGTGATTTTTACCTATTTTTGTACTCAAACCTGAATAATCAATATTTAATATTTGTCAGACTACAATGAAAAAATCATTTCTTTCATGTTTATTCCTGAGTGTAGCTCTCTCTCTCTCGGCACAAGAGTTTTATGAGAAACATGTTAAGTTCCCCGAAAATGCCAGTATAGAACAGAAAGTAGATATGGCATCACGTCTTGTACCTACTACCCAGCAGATGGAATGGCAGAAAATGGAATTCACCGCATTTCTGCATTTTGGTATCAATACTTTTACAGGTAAGGAATGGGGTGACGGTACTGAAAGTCCTGCTGTGTTTAATCCTACAGTACTGGACTGTGACCAATGGGTGAAGGCTTTGAAAGATGGTGGATTCAGAATGGCAATCATTACTGCCAAACATCATGACGGATTCTGTTTGTGGCCAACTCAAACTACAGATTATTCTGTGAAATCTTCTCCTTGGAAAGATGGCAAGGGTGACGTGGTAAGAGAACTTAGAGAAGCATGCGATAAATATGGACTAAAGTTTGGAGTATATCTTTCACCATGGGATAGAAATGCTGATTGCTATGGTGATTCTCCTGCTTATAATAAATTCTTTATACAGCAATTGACAGAATTGCTTACTAATTACGGAGAGGTTCATGAAGTATGGTTCGATGGCGCAAATGGTGAAGGTCCTAATGGCAAGAAACAGATTTACGATTGGGATGCTATTATGAAAACCATACGTACATTGCAGCCTAAGGCCGTTACTGCAATCATGGGTGATGACGTGCGCTGGGTAGGTAACGAAAGCGGACTTGGTAGGGATACAGAATGGAGTGCTACCGTTATGCGTCCCGGATGTTATTCTCCAGACCCGAAATTAAGCAGCATCGGTATTGCCGCAAAATCCAAAGACCTTGGTAGTAGAGAATTGCTCGAAAAGGTTGATAATTTATATTGGTATCCTTCTGAAGTGGATGTATCTATTCGTCCGGGATGGTTCTATCATGCAGAACAGGATAATCAGGTTAGAACTGTGGCCAACCTTGTGGATATTTATTTCAAGTCTGTAGGATGTAATTCTGTTCTATTGCTTAATATACCTCCTGATAGAAGGGGACTTATTCATGAAACAGATGTTGAGCGTATAAAAGGACTTTCTGATTATCTCAAGAAAACCTTCTCCGACAACTTTATTCTTAAAGGTAATGAACTTTGGCAGCCTCAGTCGGGTGAACAGAAGGTGTTCAGTGTGAAAAAAGGCTCTACTGTCAATACATTGTTATTGCAGGAAGATATCTCGAAAGGACAGAGAGTTGAAAAGTTTATTGTAGAAGCATATTTAAATGGTGAGTGGAAATTCCTTACCGAGGGAACTACTGTAGGTTATAAGCGTTTGCTTAAATTCTCAGATCTTAAAACAGACAAAATTAGAATTACTGTTGTATCAGCAAGAAATAAGGCTAATATTATTAATGTTGGTTTGTATTATGCACAGAATTTACAGGACAATTCCGTTAAGGTCAAACTGAGTGATGTAGACTTTAAAATGTGGAAGTCTGTAGGTGATGATGTTTCTGCTGCTTTTGACGGTAAGAGAGAAACTGTATGCAAATTCAATTCTCTGAAGCCTGTAGTTATAGATTTGGGTGAGACTATTGGTGTTTCAGGTTTTTCATATTCTCCTGCTTTAGGTGATGACTTGTCTGGTACCATCTTTAAATATAATTTTTATGTCAGCAAAGATGGAAAGAACTGGAATAAGTGTGTTTCTAATGGTGAGTTTAGTAATATAATGCATAATCCTATACCTTACTTTGTAAGATTCGGAAAGAAGTTTGATGCACGTTATATTAAACTCGAACCTATATCTGAAATTAACGGCGAAAACAAGACCGCTGTTTCTGAAATAGGTATTTTGTTATAATATTACTGCCATATTTGATAAGCTGTGGATAATGACCTTATTCCGTAGCTTATCGAATATGGCTTTTGCTTTTTTGTATTTACCTTTTTATTTATCCGATATATTGTTCTTAATTAATTTATATACCTTAATTTGATATTCAATTATAAAAAAAACTGTATTATCTGTTATGAATATTGTTTTTGTCAAGGCTGCCTTTACTTTGGGGTTAGGATTTTGCAGCGTGATTTCGAGTGCTCAGGTGCCATTATATAAACAGGCAGAGGCTCCTGTAGAAGAAAGAGTAAATGATCTTTTAGAGCGGATGACTCTTGAGGAAAAAGTGGGTCAGATCTGTTGTCCGTTGGGGTGGGAAATGTATACCAAAACAGGTAAGAATTCTGTTACTGTTTCCGATAAGTTCGTAAAACAGATGCAAGAGGCTCCGATAGGTTCATATTGGGCTGTCCTGCGTGCCGATCCGTGGACCCAGAAGACACTTGAAACAGGCCTGAACCCGGAATTGGCTGCAAAAGCTCTTAATGCTCTTCAGAAATATGCGGTAGAAGAGACAAGGCTTGGTATACCTATTCTTTTCGCCGAAGAATGTCCTCATGGTCACATGGCTATCGGTACTACTGTTTATTCAACTTCTTTGGGACAGGCTTCTACATGGAACAGGAATCTTATTTATTCTATGGGAAAAGCTATAGGTCTTGAAGTAAGATCTCAGGGAGGAAATATCGGATATGGTCCGGTATTGGATATATCGAGAGAACCACGATGGTCGAGGGTAGAGGAAACGTTTGGTGAGGACCCTTATCTTACAGGAGTTCTTGGTACAGAATTTGTCAAGGGATTGCAGGGAAATGATTCTGATGATATAAAGGACGGAACTCACGTCTATTCTACCTTAAAACACCTTGCTGCTTATGGAGTTCCGAGAGGAGGACATAACGGTAATCCTGCAGATATAGGTATGAGGGCTTTGTTTGACGAATATCTTCCCGGATTTCAGAGGGCTGTTGAGGAGGGAAAGGCTTCTACAGTCATGACTTCTTATAACTCTATAGACGGAATTCCATGCACTGCCAATAAATTTCTTGTTGATTCTGTTTTACGTAAAAGATGGGGTTTCGAAGGTTTTGTCTATTCCGATCTTGCAAGTATTGACGGTATAGCAGGAGCAAGAGTAGCAGCCGATATTGAGGATGCAGCAGTAAAGGCTGTCAGTGCAGGGGTAGATATGGATTTGGGTGCTAATGCATATAAACATCTTGTAAAGGCTGTTAGAGAAGGGAAGGTGGATATATCATATATAGATAAGGCAGTAAGCAATGTTTTGCGTCTTAAATTCAGAATGGGATTGTTTGAGAATCCTTATGTTTCTCCCGAAAAAGCAAAGAAGGTTGTAAACTCACAGAAACATAAAGATATAGCACGACAGATAGCTCGTGAAGGTACGGTTCTTTTAAAGAATAACGGAATTCTTCCTTTAAGTAATGATATAAAGCGAATTGCTGTATTAGGCCCTAATGCTGATGTAATGTATAATTATCTTGGTGATTATACAGCTCCTCAGGAACGTTCTAAGGTGGTTACTGTGCTTGATGCCATTAAAGACAGGTTGCCTGATTCTGAAATAGATTATGTAAAGGGATGTGCCATAAGGGATACCATGAACAGTGATATTCCAAAAGCAGTAAAAGCAGCTCAGAAGGCGGATGTTGTGATATTGGTTGTAGGAGGTTCAAGTGCGAGGGACTTCAAGACTCAGTACATAAATACTGGTGCGGCTACTGTTGCGAATGATGGAACAGAGGGACTTTCTGATATGGAGTGTGGTGAAGGGTATGACAGGGCTACGCTTAATCTTCTCGGACATCAGGAAAAGCTGATAAGAGAAGTTTCTAAAACAGGAAAGCCTCTTGTAGTGGTTTATATAGCCGGCAGACCTTTGAATATGAATCTTGCTAATGAAGTATCTGACGCACTGCTTACTGCATGGTATCCGGGCGAACAGGGCGGTAATGGAATAGCAGATGTTTTGTTTGGAGATTATAATCCAAGTGGACGCCTGCCTATATCTGTACCGAGAAATGAAGGTCAGATTCCTGTTCATTATTCACAGGGAAAGATGAGAGATTATATGGATAGTCCTGGTACTCCGTTGTTTACATTTGGATACGGATTAAGTTATACTTCATTCGAATATAGTAACTTACGTTTGTCTGCTCCAGAAGCTGATGAAAAAGATATAGCGCAGAAAATCGTTTGTACAGTAAGTAATACTGGTAATTTGGATGGTGATGAGGTGGTTCAGTTGTATATCAAGGATAGGGTAAGTTCTGTAGAGCTCCCTCCAATACGTCTTAAGGGATTCGAGAAAGTTAGCCTTAAAAAAGGCGAAAGCAAGGATGTTACTTTTGTTCTTACACGTAAAGATTTATCTTTCTTCAACTCAGAGATGCAGTTTGTTGCCGAACCCGGCTTGTTTGATGTTATGATTGGTGGTTCTTCTGACAATCTGCCTTTAAAGGGAACATTCGAACTGAGATAAACTGTGATAAAATGAATAATTCCTTATTTTGTATTTGGATGTAATTCTTAGAATATTGCTTTTTAAGGATATTGCTTTTTAAAGGATATTGCTTTTATATAAAGAAAGTCAGGATGTTATGTCTGTTGTTATACATACATGTTCATCCTGACTTTTTTGTTTATGGCTTATAATTACAGTTTATTCTTAAGTCATAAATCTAAATCTAAATTTCAATCTTATAAAATCTGCTTTTGATTAATTGGTCAGACTATAGAATATCTCATCGTTCTGCGGGTACTGAATTATCTTGTTGCTCTTCAAGAGGTATAATATACCCATGCAAAGACTTGTATCGTTTAGTCCGCTTAGTAGTTGCAGTTGTTTATAGCTGCATTTTTTCATATTTGACAGTAACTGATATATTATTATTCCAGCTTTTTTCAGATTTTGTTTGTTAGGTATCATATATATAATAGTTATTAGGTTTGTTAATTAATTGTTGAGTTTTAGCCTGCCGGCTTATTAGAAGATAACACCTAATCTGAATCCGGCATTATTCTGTCCGTCAATATTGCATGTAAGAGTGCTTGTCTTATTTGTTGCATAGCTGTAATAACCGGCTATGTGCAAGCCCCATCTTTTACCTGTAGGATAGATTTTTACACCAATTTCCGGAGAAATATAAAATCCCCAACCTTCATCATATAATCCTCCACTTCCGAAATATGTTTTGTTTCTTGCAAACATAGCTCCGGCTTTTACGCCTATGTAAGGCTTGAAGTATCTGTTGGTTGATAGATTATATGCGGCAGTTACTCCAAAAGGAATCTGGAATGCTGAACGTTGCTGGTCTGTGGTTATAGATTCTGTTGGTGAAAGTGGTATGGTTTGTCTTCCTATATATTTGTGGTTTGTATGATATGATACAAAAACTCCTGCTTCCCATCTTGGAGTAATCTGATAACCAAGTTCGTAGTTCATACCCCAACCGCTAATTTTATCGGCAAACTCAGTTGATATAGGTGAGTTCATCTGCCAGTCTATTTTTAGACTTGTTTTATTCATGTCGAACTGAGAAAATGCTTGTGTGGCGAACATTGTGCATATTGCAGACAACATTGCAAATCTCTTAAATATATTTGTTTTCATTAGATTTCCTCCTTCTATCAATATAATGCTTTAATATATGGTGACTGTTCGAATGCTTGTTTTACTGCATCCTTTAATAATACTTGATTAAACTGTCCGCTATATTGGAAACCGGATGCACTTGCATACCATATCACAGGTAAATCCTTTGATTTATTTTCTTCTTTAGCTGTAAGGTTTACCATTTCCATTATAAGGGTATTGGTATCATAGCTGTATGAAATAGGATATGGATAATACCATCCCGACCATGGGCCCCAAAAGCCGAAGTCCCACCAGCCGCCCCAGTATCCTCCGGTTATGACCTGTGTGGTTTGTGCTACATACGAAACCTGTAAACCTATACTTGCTTCTTCTTTCTTTTCCGGATCTGTTATTCTTTTATACCCTCTACTATCCATTTCTTCGGCTATGGTATTTATGATGGATAGAGCATTTTCGTCTTTCCAATATGAGACTTTATGTCCTCCAGCTTCGAGAATACTGTCTGGCAGGAAATATGTTTGATATTCACCGAAGTCTGCGTCTTTGTCGTAATCTGTATACACTACCAGGTCTGCGTCTAATTCTTCCATGTCTGGCTCCTTTTCGCAAGCCGAAAATCCTAGTAGCATAAATATTGATGTGAGATAAAATAAATTCTTTTTCATATTCATACAATTTGGTTTGTTATATAGTTGTTTATTATATAATTTGATATTTGAATATTGCATCTATAGTATTGCGTATGGTTTCATAAAGATCTTCCTTTAAAAACAGAACTTTTGTCTGCAGGAATAATTACGCCTCTCAATGACATACGGTTAGAGTTGAAGTTAGGTGTAATATCTACTGTGGCCTGGTTTGAGCCTTTAGGCAGACTAATGTTAATCTGTGCAGAAATACCTGTACCCATAACATTCATCGACAGATAGATACATCCTTTCTTGTCTGTTTTAATTTCATAATTTGAAACCGAACCGTTTACTGTAACTCCACCAATTCCGTTTGGACCGGCAATTGGAATATTGAATGCAATCTGTACGACAGCTTCATCTCCTATTACAGATACAAAATTTGTATTTGAGTTGACATATGCGTTTTGTCCATACTTAAATATAACTTGATCTGCTTCCAATGTGAAATTTTTGTTTTCAATTGCCTTTTTTGCTTCTGAGTATTGAAGACTGTCTATTTTTTCTTGGAGGGCTTTTCTCTCTTCTTTAGTTAACTCAATTTCTTGAGCCTGAATATGGCTTACCATAACAGATAATGCGCAAATCAGAATTGTAATTACTTTTTTCATAATTCGTATGTTAAGTATTATCATTATACATTTAGCTTATATGCTTATTCATTAAACAAGTTTTTTCTGCCAATGTTCATATAATAAACGCCTAATGTCTTTATTTACTGCATTATAAATGTTTAAAGAAAGATAACGTATTCTTTTATTTTAATAAAATTTGGTGTTATAAGATTTCGTTTGGTTTTTACGGCCTTTTGTCTTAAGAAATTATGATATCTTAATAATTGTATTTATGCTGGATTTTATATATAATGGTTTAGTTTGTTGTGGCGTATGATTCTTTAATTGTATAATCGATAGCTTTTAAAGAAGAATTTATATTGTACCCTTTGTTGTCTGAGGCTGAAAAAGTGTTTGCGTAAGCAGGCAGATGTATTGGGTTAAGATAATGCTGTACTTCGTAAAGGTGTTTTGTCATATATCTGTAACAACCTTTCGGATTGTTTTTTCTGATTTTCTTCTTTATCTTTATCATCATCATCTTTATCTTCATCGTCATTTTCTCTATCTTCTTCTTTCTTATACTTGATTTTATCATAAAGTCAATTTTATAGATTAGTATATAATATATAATAATGTGTATTGTAAAAGGCTGAAATTACGCTTTAAGAAAAATAATCAG